>OFMT01000164.1_pt1 | contig 65568 bp, 42 predicted proteins | sample 1541891 | NCBI WGS metagenome assembly OFMT01 (sample SAMN04209230, study PRJEB22552) | human gut metagenome | biome: gut; material: feces | host: Homo sapiens | place: USA: Oklahoma | reverse complement strand
TAAACCTAATTAGTTAATCGCATCCAATTCTGTCAACTAATTTTAGGAATAGTCAGTACTTACCGCATTTTTAACAGTGAGAATAGCCATTAAATCAAAATAAATACCTATATTTGCAGGAAATCTACAAATATAGGCGCGTAATGATACTTAAAATTGAGTTTGAGAACTTCTTCTCGATAAGAGAGCAAGTAAGGATAGATTTCCGGGCTGCCAATATCAACACTACACTTGCTCGCGAATTGGGGCATAACCTGATGGAGTGGAAAGGTGTGCCTGTCTTGAAATCTGTTGGTCTGTTCGGCCCCAATGCGTCGGGCAAGACAAACATTCTGAAAGCCATAAATTTCTGCTGCAGATTGATTCTGGATTCACACCAGTTCAACGAAGGCGCTATCTTCAGCTTCGAACCATTCAAGTTTGATGGCTGGCAGGACAAGCCAAGCAAGTTCTTGATTGATTTTGTGTGCGACAATGTGGAGTACGAGTACTCGTTCGAACTTACCAGAAGCAAAGTGCTCAGAGAGAGCCTCTACCACTATCCTGTAGGCAGACGTGCAAAGATATTTGTCCGCAATGCTGACGGCAAGTATAGTTTCGGCACCGGAGTAATCAACAAACCTATGGATGTGGCATTAAATACCAGTGACAAGAACCTCTTCCTGAGCAGAGCCAGTTCCATGAACAGAGAGATAGCCCAGAAGCTGTACCGCTACTTTATGAATCAGTTTCTGCTCGGCCTCACCAACATCAATGAGATGATAGTTCTTGACAATTTCAACACCTACAAAAGAGTAATACTCAAAGCTCTTGAAATCTGTGACATAGACATTACCGACATTAAAGCCCGCAAAGAGCAGATTCCTGCACCTGTCGCCATTCCTGGCCAGGGAGACATTTCCTTCCAGTTGGTCGATGTTCTCAAGTTCAAAACCTACCATCGCAATAATAAAGATGTGATGTTCGACCTTGGCCTTGAAGAATCCAGCGGTACCCGTAAGCTCTTCCAAATACTGATACGACTCCTGGATGTGGTCAAAAACAGGAAAAGCATCATGATGGATGAGTTTGACCTCGGGCTCCACACCCGATTGGCCGATTTCATCCTCGACCTGATTCATGCTTCAGAAGGAAGCCAGCTGCTCTTCTCTTCCCACAACACCAATCTGATAGACGTCAAGAGATTGAGAAGAGACCAGATAGTTTTCGTCAACAAGTCTGAAGACGGAGCCACCGAGGTCTATTCCCTCTATGATTTCAAAGACTTCCGTGAGAACATGGATGCCGAGAAGGGCTACATCCAAGGGCGCTTCGATGCTGTGCCATACGTTGACTCATCGGTTGATAGCATCAAACATCTGTTGGAGGAATAACTATGGCCAGCAAGCGAGAGAAGGCGCCCTATAAACGGATGCGCAAGATTGCCTTGGTTATCTGCGAAGGCGAAACAGAGGTGGAATATCTGAATCTTATAAGGAAATGGTACAAGTCGCCGGTGCGCATTGTCTCACATATCGAAGGTAACAGAATAACCCAGCCTCTTATTGATAAGCACGCCCGAGAACTCAAAATATCCCCATTCGACAAGGTCGATACATTTCTCATGTATGATATGGATGTCCCCGCCATCAATGACAAACTTATGGCATGCAAAGCCGAACTGCTGCTAAGCAACCCGTGCTTTGAGGTATGGCTACTCCTACACGTGAAAGACCAGACATCTGCATTGAGTTCCACTGCGGTTATCAAGGAGTTAAAAAGAAGCGCACCCGTTTGGCAAAATTATAGCAAAGCCATCTATACTGATACACAAAAGGGGTTTCTCAGAGAGCATATTGCCGATGCCATCCGCAGAGCCAAAGGGCTCAAAGATTTCCACAATCCCTCCAGCCGCATATTCAAGTTACTGGATATTTTAGAGGGCAAGGCATAGTTTTTTCTTCATATTCCACCTTGCCGTTCGGCTTTTTTGTGGCATTCCAATCGGCTTTTTTGCGGTAGAGGTCACCTGGCGAGTTAGATTGGCTGTTGTGATTGCATCGCTGATGGTGATTACGGCAGGCGGAGGGCGTAGAGGCGCTTCGCCTGTTGCCTCTACGGAGAAGGCGGTCATGTACACAATTCTTCCCTACATTCCCTACAGCAGCAAAGTCAGCAGTGCAGAGCCAGAGGGCTGGGCTGCTGTCGTTTCTATCAATTTGTCGTCCATAATTGAGTCATTACCTACCTCCCCAAGTCACAAAAACTTTGGAAAATGATATTTTCCTCTTATTTTTGATACTTATTCCAACTAAAAGCGGTACCTTTGCACACTGTGGGCTGGTTTTCATGGATAAGACCAGCACTGATGGCGAGGAGCAGCTGCCATCCAACCTTACCGGAGGACAGCCCAATCTGCAGCCAAGCAAACCCTATCTGCAGAAAGCAGACATCCAGCCCTACCGGAAGCCAACCCACTCTGCAACAAAGCACCCCAACACCGCAGCCAACCACCCCAACCCAGCAGCCGAAGCCACTGACGCGGCGGGGCCAATCATCCGAGACTACGGAATAACAAACTAATAATACATTGGAATTATGAGCAAACAAAACATTGCCCTCATCACGGGCGTTACAGGACAAGACGGATCGTATCTGGCAGAACTCCTGCTGGACAAAGGTTATGACGTGCACGGCATCATCCGCCGCTCGTCGGTAGACCATCGTGAACGCATAGCCCACCTTGAAGGACGGCCCCATTTCCACCTCCATTATGCCGACCTAGGCGACTCCATGTCTATCGTGGGCGTAGTGGCAGACGTGCGCCCTACTGAGATATACAACCTGGCAGCACAGAGCCATGTACAGGTGAGCTTCGACTCACCCGAGTTCACCGCCGATGTAGACGCCGTGGGCGTGCTGCGCATCATCGAAGCCGTGCGCAAGGTGGGACTCGCCCAGTCGTGCAAGATATACCAGGCCTCGACATCCGAGCTCTACGGCAAGGTAGAGGAAGTGCCTCAGAATGAGAACACGCCCTTCCACCCCTTCAGCCCCTATGCCGTCGCCAAACTCTACGGATACTGGATTATCAAGGAATATCGTGACGCCTACAACATGTTCTGCTGCAACGGCATCCTCTTCAACCACGAGAGCGAGCGCCGGGGCGAGACTTTCGTGACGCGCAAGATTACCCTCGCCGCAGCACGCATTGCCCAGGGCCTGCAGGACAAGCTCTATCTGGGCAACCTCGACTCGCTGCGCGACTGGGGCTACGCCAAGGACTACGTGGAGTGCATGTGGCTCATTCTCCAGGCCTCCAAGCCCGAAGACTATGTCATCGCCACCGGCGTCCAGCACAGCGTGCGCGAGTTTGCCGAGCTGGCCTTCCACTATGTCGGCATCGAGCTCAAGTGGGAGGGCAAGGACGAGAACGAGAAGGGCATCTGCGTGAGCGGACCCGAGGCTCTCGTGGGCAAGACCCTCGTCGAGGTGTCGCCCGACTTCTACCGCCCCACCGACGTGGTCAACCTCTGGGGCGACCCCACCAAGGCACGCGCCCGACTGGGCTGGAACCCCAACACCACGCCTTTCGAGGAACTGGTGCGCATCATGGTAGACCACGATATGGCCAAGGTCGCCTCTGAGGGAGCCGCTGCCAAGGTGCGCATGAACCTCGCCGAATATCTGGAAAAGGGAATTGTAAAATAACACACCGATGACACTCGACAAGAACGCCAAGATATACATCGCCGGGCACCGCGGGCTCGTGGGCTCGGCCATCTGGAACAATCTCCAGTCGCGCGGCTACCACAATCTGGTGGGCCGCACCCACAGCGAGCTCGACCTCACCGACCAGCAGGCTGTCAAGGCCTTCTTCGACCAGGAGCGCCCCGATGCCGTAGTCCTCGCCGCAGCCTTTGTGGGCGGCATCATGGCCAACTCGCTCTACCGCGCCGACTTCATCATGCAGAACATGAAGATGCAGTGCAACGTGATAGAAAACGCTTACACCCACGGCGTCAAGAAGCTGCTCTTCCTCGGCTCCACCTGCATCTACCCCAAGCAGGCGCCCCAGCCCATGCGCGAGGACTGCCTGCTCACCTCGCCCTTGGAGTACACCAACGAGGAGTATGCCATCGCCAAGATAGCCGGACTCAAGATGTGCGAGTCCTACAATCTCCAGTACGGCACCAACTTCATCGCTGTGATGCCCACCAATCTCTATGGACCCAACGACAACTTCCACCTCGAAAATTCGCATGTCATGCCAGCCATGATGCGTAAGGTCTACCTCGCCAAGCTCATCCACGAGGGCGACTGGCACAGCATTGCCCGCGATATGGACAAGCGCCCCATCAACCCCACCGACGCCCTGCGCGACATCATCGGCGAGGGCAACGTAGACGGCCACAGCCAGCCCGACCGCATTCTCCGTGCGCTCGCCTACTACGGCATCTACGACAACCGCGTGGTACTCTGGGGCACAGGCTCGCCTCTGCGCGAGTTTCTCTGGAGCGAAGACATGGCCGACGCCAGCGTCCACGTGCTGCTCCATGTCGACTTCAGCGACATCATAGGCATAGACCGCTACAGCTCCGTGTTCTATGGCGCCAAGACCGACGGCCGCGTAGACCGCAACAACTCCGAGGGTCGCGGCGGAGCCATCCCCAAACTGGGCGAGATACGCAACTGCCACATCAATGTGGGCACGGGCAAGGAGCTCACCATCCGCCAGCTCGCCCATCTCGTGGCCGAAGCTGTAGGATTTGAAGGCACCATCGACTTCGACGCTTCCCGCCCCGACGGCACCATGCGCAAGCTCATCGACGTGACCAAACTCCACTCGCTGGGCTGGACCCACAAGGTGGAGATAGAAGACGGCGTGCGCCGACTCTACGACTGGTATCGCGAGAGTCTCAGCTGACCTCGCTCCCGGTGCCCCCACCGCCACTCTCTTTCCCCCTACCCCTACGGCAGCAGTCGACACGTGTCACTGCTGCCGTTTTTAGTTCTGCCGCTCACCACCTTCAGCGGCGCCGCGACCATCCGGCGTGGCTCGTGACTTATGATACGTGACCACGTGACATTTGATACGAAGGCTCGTGCCTTACGATACGCAGGCTCGTGCCTTCCGTTACGAGCCGCCCACGGTGCTTCCGGCGACGCTGTATGCCCCGTGGGCTACCCGCATCGATGGTCTTCGCCGCCACTCTCCGCCATCCCGTGCGCTCCCTGTGGGCAGCCGCGGCGCGCTTATGATTCCTCGGTTTCGCCAACTCTGTACTGTCAAAAAACGCCCATTTCATCGTGATTTTTCCCAAAATGTCCGATTTATACCAGCGAATGTCCGATTCATACCAATTTATGTTGCGATTTTTTATGGCCGGTCACATCTTTAATAGGTATATTTGCAGCAGACTATCCATCTCTCCTACCCCGCCCCTACCTTGGCCTGCAGTCTGGAGAGAATTATTATAACTTGCGAGATAATCACTTAAACCGATATAACAATGAAAAAGATGAAAACCTACTATGTGAAGCCCGTGGCGGAACTCATACGCGTTTCCACCCGGCTGATGAATGTGACTTCTGGCACCGTCAGCGGTCCCGGTGGAAGCTCCATCGGCAACGGTGGCAGTGCAAGCGACAGTGGCAACCCACCCATGCACTCAGGCACCTATCTCTGGGATACCGACAACACTGATTATTAACTTAACCCTTACCAATATGAAAAAAACTCTCCTACTCACCGTAGCCCTCATCCTGACTGGGCTCAACAGTGCCATGGCAGCCATAGACGAAGAGCTGCGCACCATCATCACCAAGAGTGATGGCATCGAGCTGACCGAAGTGACCAACGATGCCAACAACCCCTGGGCCATAGCCGACGGAGTGGCGACAAGCACCGTGGGCAAGTCGTCTAATACCACATCGCAGACCTTCACCATCAAGTTTCGCGCTACCGGACGCACCATATTCTCCTACGGCTACACCGCCGACTTCTATCCCTATGCAGAGTATGACTGCAAGATTGTGACCTTCGACGACAACACCCTGTACAGCAGTTATTCCAATTACACGACCAAGTCGTACTACACCCATTATTTCATTCTGGACGAGGGCGAACATACCATCACCTTTACCCACAAGCATTTCCACAACCACAACAACTACACCCAGGTAATGACCGTGAGCGACATCGCACTCTACACTGCCGAGAGCCAGATGAAGACCATAGACCTCGCCGCACCAGGAACCCTGGGCGTAGAGGCACTCAATCTGGTCAGCACGCTCCCCGAGATGCAGTTTCTGAGGCTCTCGGGCAAGCTCAATGCCGACGACTGGAACTCCATCAAAAACATGACGGGACTCAGATGCATTGACCTCACCAATGCACAGATAACCGACATCCCCGACAACGCCTTCCGCAATTCCCAGCTGCGGTTTGTTGACCTGCCTACCAGTCTCAAGACCATCGGCGCTCAGGCTTTCTACGACCGATACCTTACCGGCAAGCTCACACTGCCCGCCACGCTGGAAACAATAGGCAAAGAAGCCTTCGCATTCAACAACATCACCGAAGTAGAGATACCCGACAATGTGACCTCTATGGATACACATGTATTCAGAGACAACAAAAAACTCATCACCGCCAAGTTGGGCACAGGCCTCACCTCTCTCAACATCGGCAGCTTCTACAACTGCCAAGCCCTGAAGACCGTCAGCGGCGGTGCCAATATCAAGACCATCTATGGCGATTGTTTCAAATACTGTGAAGCCTTGGAGACCGCCAGCGACCTGCAGCCCCGTGAGGTCAAGAGCAATGCCTTTGAAGGCGCAAAGAAGCTGCAATCATTCAACTTTGCCGATATCACCGACCTGGGAGAATATGCTTTCAGAAACTGCCAAGCCCTGAAGAGCGTAGAGCTGCCCAAAATCAGCTCTATGTCGTGGTATTGTTTCAACGACTGCTCTTCGATTACCACGGTGAAGCTGGGCGACAAGATAACCTACATCCCAAGCGATGCATTCCACGGCTGCTCGAGTATGGAAGAAGTGGTCTTGGGCAGCTCTATACGCGAACTGGGCAGCTACTGTCTCTATAGCAGCTCTGGCAGCCTCAAGCGCGTCTACCTCGCCGCTCCGGCTCCCCCATCGACCAGCACCTCGCCATTCTACCGCCTCTCGGGCGTGACGCTCTATGTGCCCGACTACGCCATGATCAGCTACAAGCAGCACAGCTACTGGAGCCAGTTTACCTCGGTAGACAGCAACCCCAATCCGGCTGGCTATATAGACCTCTACGGCAAGCTCGAGCTGAGCACCAACTCGCGCATCCCTGGCAACCCCGACATCACGATGAACTACCAGGGCGGCTCTTATCCCACCAATGGCATACTCATCGTCAATGGCAACAATCCCCAGTCGCTGGGCAACTATTACCACTGGGCAAACACAAGCGACAACTGCCCCGTGACGATAAGCCGCTGCAACCAGATGACGGCAACCTCGGTCAAGGTCAACCACTATCTGGCCAAGAACTACTGGTACTACATCACCATGCCCTTCGACGTGAAGCGCAGCGACATAACCATCTCTAAGGGTGCTGTGGCCGTGCGCTACTACGATGCCGACAGCCGCGCCCAGAACGGTGCCGGCAACAACTGGAAGGACGTGGCCGACGACGCCATCCTCCGCGAGGGCCAGGGCTACATCTTCTGCACCAGCGACGACAGCTGGTGCCAGTTTACCGCCAGCGACGACACCCGCAACCACATCTTCAAGAGCCACGACGTGACGCTGACGCTGCAGGAGCATGCTTCGTCGGTGAGCAACGACGCCAACTGGAACCTCGTGGGCAACCCCTACCCCTCATTCTTTGACATCTACTACATGGACTATACCGCCCCCATCACCCTGTGGGACACCGACAACCGCACCTTCACCGCCAAGAGTGTGGCCGACGACCAGATGGCGCTGCGCCCCTTCCAGGCATTCTTCGTGCAGAAGCCCACGCTCATCAGCGAACTCACCTTCCGCACCGACGGCCGCCAGGCTACCAAGACGATAGACCGCTCTGCCGCCGCACCACGCATGACGCCCGTAGTGGCAAGTCGCCACTTCGTAGAGCTGGCCATCACCGACGGCAGCACCACCGACCTCACCCGCGTGGTGGTCAATCATGCTGCCTCTGATGACTTCTGTGCCGACAACGACGCCACCAAGATGATGGCCGACGGCACCACGCCGCAGATCTATACCCACGCCTCGGGCGACATCTATGCCATCAACGAGGGAGCCCACCAGAGCGGCAGCGTCAAGGTGGGTGTGCAGATCGCCCATAGCGGCACCTACACCATCACCATGCCCCGCAACGACGTGCGCGCCCGCCTCTACGACTACGGCGTAGAGGTCGAACTGCCCTACACCTTCGCCGCCGATGAAGGCGTGGAAGACAACCGCTTCACCATAGGTTTCGACACTACTACCACCGGCATCGACGCCATCAAGCCCGGCGCCCAGACCGACGGTGCCATCTATACGCTCGACGGCATCCGCGTGAGCACTACCGCCCCCAAGGGCATCTATATCCAGAACCACAAGAAAATCGTGAAGTAAGATGAGGACTACAAGATATATACTGACCATCGTAGCGCTCATGATGTGTCTGTGGGCGCGTGGTCAGGGATGGAACCCCGACAGCCCCGCCGAGCCCTCGTCGCGCTACAAGCTCAGCGTCAAGGCTGTGCCTGCCGAGGCGGCTACCACCTCGGGCAGCGGACACTATACGGTCAACTCCCGGGTGACGGTCTCTGCCACCGCCACCGCCGAGTGCTGGCAGTTCAGAGGCTGGACCGACAGCAAAGACCAACCCGTGAGCGACTGGTCAAGGTTTACCTACACCACGACCAATGCCCACGAGACCCTCACCGCCCACTATGAGCGCGTGGCTACCAGCCGCCTCACCATAGCCTACGACCCCTCGACGGTAAACAAGGAGAGCACCAGCGAGTATAAGGAGGGCACTATCGTGCATCTCGAAGCTGGCACCTACTCCAACTTCACCTTCGTCAACTGGACCAACAGCGCCGGCGACGAGGTGAGCCGCGAGCGCAAGATGCAGTACACCGTGACCGCCAACGACGAGACTCTCACCGCCCGTTACCGCTTCACCCCCGGCAGCCCCGGCGAGCCTTCGGAGACCAAGCCCCGCCACTGGGTACACTTCTCTGCCGAGCCGGCATCGGCTGCTTCGTTCTCGCAGAGCAAGAGTTTCCAGGTGTCGGAAGGCAGCTGGTTCAGCATCTCGGCGTATAACAACAACAACTACGTACTGAAAAACTGGACCCAGGACGGCGAGGTGGTCGGCACGACCAACGGCTATGGCGCCTGGATGGGCACCGAAGACATCAGGCTGGTGGCACACTATGTCTATCAGCCTCCGTCGCCCGCAGACCCATCGACCGACAAGAACCACCACTTCGCGCTCTACGCCACATCGACCTCCATCTACCGTGGCGAGACCACCCTGATGCCTGTCTATATGGAGAACACCTTCGGCATCAAGCAGCTCACCTTCACGCTGGTATTGCCCGACAACATCCAGGCCGACGCCTCACGGATAGAGACCACGCTGCGCACCTCGGCGTATAGCGTGACAGCCAGTCAGGACGGCCAGCGGCTCACGGTCAACATCAGCGGCGGCACGCAGATAAGCGAGAGCAACGGAGCCGTGGTGCGCATCCCCGTGACCACCCTCAGTGCCATCGAAGACGGCGTCTACGACGTGAGCTTTGCCGACATCAGCGCCATCAATGCCAACGACAATGCCGTAACCTTCAGCTCTCGTCCTGGCAAGATAAGCGTCGTCACCCTCGAGGAGGGCGACCTGCAGGCACAGTTCTCCGTAGACCGCTACATGAACCGCGCCCAGTTTACCAATCTGAGTACCGACAATGCACGCAGCTTCGCGTGGGACTTCGGCGACGGCACCACCAGCACCGAGCGCAACCCCATGCACATCTATGCCGAGGCTGGCAGCTACACGGTCAAGCTCACCGCCCGAGGCGTCATCAAGACCGCCGAGGCCGAACAGACCATCGTGATAAACCCCGCCAACACGTGGACAGCCAATGGCGACTACACGCTGGACGCCACGGCGGTGGGTGCGCGCAACTTCACCTCGCTCCACGAGGCGTTCAGCCTGCTGTCACAGTGTACTCCCGACGGTGCCATCAGCATCCGCGTGGCTGGCGCCAAGGACCACACGCTCGACGCGACCGATGCCGCCACGCTGGCTCTCGTCAAGACGCTTACCGACAAGCTGGCGGCTGCCAAGGTCAAGATGACCTTCAGCAACGAAGCCCAGCGCAAGATTACCATCAACTTCAGCGCGAGTTCCAACCAGGCCCGTCTGCAACAGCTCATGGCGCTGCTGCCCCATCTGGAGGGTGTCAATGCCGACATGGCTATCAACGGTGCCGTCATCCTGGCCTCGGAGATAGGCCGATACAGCAGCCAGACCATCTGTTCGGGCACTCAGACCCAGCCCGAGACATTCACCTCTATCAGCACCAGCGACAAGGTAAAGGTAAAGTGGACTGCCAGCGTGGCAGAGGGTTGCCAGGTCGAGGGCTATCAGGCCATAGGCACCGGCAATCTGCCCGCCATGACGCTCACCAACAAGGGCACCGCCAAAGACCTCGTGACCTACCACGTAGAGGTGACCCTCGACGGCACGCCCATATATACATATATATATAAGGTGTACGTGAAGCCCGTCATCACGGGTCGCAAGCTCTCTCTCGGTGGGCCCGACAACAATGCGCTCAAGGACTTTGCTCCTGTCTACTTCACCTGGACCGGCCTGGGTGCAGGCGTCGAGGGCTACAGCATCCATCTGCGTCGCACCGACATCGAGGCCGACGAGGTAGTCAAACGTACCACCGGCACCGCCATCTCGCTCGAGGTGGCAGAGGGTGCCACGTATGAGTGGTACGTCACCGCCCACGGCGAATGTGGTGAAACCGTAGACAGCGAGAAACGCACGCTCAACATCAGGTATCTCGCCGACCTCGAAGTGGTATCAATCACGGTGCCCGAGGAGGTCAAAGCCAATACCGACTTCACCATCAAGGCCGTGATACGCAATGTGGGTCGCGGCGCCACCACCAACGCGTGGAACGACGCAGTACACTACAGCCCCAATGCCGACTTCTCGGGCATCAAGGCAGTGGCTTATCAGACCCACTACGGCACGGTGGAGCCAGGAGGCGAATACGAAGTCACATTCACGGTGAGAAGCCCCGAGGCATCGGTGGGCACCGCCTACTACAATGTCTACGCCAATATCAACTCGGATGAGAGAGAGAACATCCGCAACAACAACTGTATGGTTGCCACCCCCGTAGCCATCGTAGACAGATATATCGCCGACGCCGACTATCTGGCGTTGAAGAAACTATGGCAAGCCACCAACGGCGAGGTATGGATAAAGACGTGGAAGATAAACTCCAGTGCGATAACCGCGACAGGCTGGCCCGGCGTAACCTTCGACACCGACGGCCACGTCACCGCCATCAATCTCAGCAACAACAACCTCCAGGGCGAACTGCCCGTAGAGGGTTTCCAAATGGACCATCTCACCTCACTCAACCTGAGTCGCAACAGTCTGAGGGGCAACGTATCTGTCTTCTGCCGACAGTTGCCCAAGCTGGAGAGGCTCGACCTGAGCTACAACCAAATCACGGAAATCACCGACCTGCTTCCCGCCACCATCACATCGGTCGACCTGAGTTATCAGAACGAAGGCAAGAGCCTGCAGACCATACCTCTACAGGCGTGGACCGTAGGTGACCAGGGCGCAGGGGTGACTCTCAACTCGCTGTTGGCATACAGCCACGCCGGGCAGCACTTCAACGGCCGTCCCACGCTGCGCTTCTACACCGTGAAGGGCGAGAACTATGTGGGCGAGATGGTCTATCGCGACGGCGCTTACCGCTACGACTTGGGCGGAGACTACCGCCAGCCGAGCGGCACCGAGTTTGTCGTACGCCCGCAGTACTGTCCGGCGGCCGGAACCCGCATGAGGGCGACGCTGGCTTGGGCCAAGGGCGACGCCAATGCCGACGGCGGCATCGATGTACTCGATGCCCAGCACACGCTCAACTATATTATGGGTACGCAGAGTGGCTCATTCAACTTCATGGCTGCCGACACCTACGCCAGCAACTCTATCAATGTGCAGGACGTGGTGGCTACCATCAACCTGTTTATAGGCACCGAAGAGAGCAGCGAGGCTATGGCTGTGCGCATGTCACGCATCAAGGCTCGCGGAGCGGCTACCGCCAACAGGCTGGCTATGGCCGACGGCGAGCTGTGGATAGATGCCGCCGACAATGTGGGCGCCATTGACATCACGCTCAAGGGCGTCGCTGCCACCGATGTCAAACTGGCACTCAGCTCGATGCGCTACCAGATGATCACCCGCAACACCCGCGATGAAGTGCGCATAGTCATCATCAGCCCCACGGGCGACAGCATGAGCGGACACCGCTGTCTACTCAGGACCACCCGCCCGGCACGTGTCGCCCGCGTAGCGGCTGCCGACACTGAGGCTCAACCCATAGGAGTCGAGATAACCGACGGTACCGCCACCGGCATAGACACCATAGATGCCGACAGCCACGACCGCAAACTCTACGACATCCAGGGCCGCAAGCTCGAGCAGACCCAAGGCCACGGCATTTATATCGTGAACGGAAAGAAAATGATTTGTAAGTGAAACTGAAGACCATGAAGATGAAAGAAAAAGCAATATATATCCTGCTGTTGCTGGTGGCCATGACCTTAGGCGCCAAGGCACAGAACACCATCTCTGTGGCCCACCTCACGGGCGGACAGGGCAAGGATGTGATGATACCCATAAGCATGGACAACAACGAGGACGTGGTGGCGCTGCAGTTCGACCTGCAGCTGCCCTTCGCCAAGACCTCGGGCAAGCAGCCCACGCTGACCAACCGCAACACCAACGGCCACACCGTATCGGTGAGGGGCATGGGCAGCAACCGCTACAGGGTGGTAATCGTGAATATGAGCAACAAGCCCATCGCTGGAAGCGGCGGCGTGCTGCTCAACTTCCCCATGACGGTGCCCACGGGGCTCAACCCCGAGAGCGTCCACGCCATCACGCTGAGCGATGTGGTGATAACCAACCGCAACGGCGACAATATCCAGACCGGCTCTACCAACGGTAGTTATACCATCCAGCGCGCGCCGAGCCCCGACCTCGAAGTGAGCGATGTAGCCATCAGGCAGACCACGCTCACGCCGGGCGAGAGGGTCAGCATCAGCTGGAAGGTGAGCAACGTGGGCAATGCCGACACACGCAGCGGATGGACCGAGAAGGTTTACCCCGTCAACACCGAGACCGAGGAGGCTGTATACATTGGCAATGTGTACTTCAACAACACCATGCTGCAGGGCGGACACACCGCGCGCAGCGCCGAGTTTGTGCTCTCACAGACGGTGGGTGTCGACGGTGAAGTGGCTGCCAAGGTGGTGGTCGAGCCCAACAGCAACACGGGAGAGTATGCCACCGACAGGCTCAACAACACCGCCATCGGAGGCAAGGCAACGGTCGGGAAGCTGCTCTTCCTGACCGCCCCAGCCACCCAGTTGAAGGAAGGCCAGAGCATGCGTCTCCAGCTGAAGCGCAGTGGTAACCGCGCTACCGACGAGACCTACAGCGTGGCCACCTCGCTGCCCGACCACGTGAGCGTGACTACCCAGGTGACGATAAGAGCCGGACAGTCTACGGCCACCTTCGACGTGACGGTACCCGACAATGACTACGTCAATTCCTACAAGGCTGCCAGCGTGACGGTGACCAAGGCCCACGGCTATCCCGCCGACGTGGCTGTCAGCTTCGACATCGAGGACAACGAGTTGCTTCCCCTCAGCCTGCAGCTCGACAAGAGCGAGTACAACGAGGGCGAGTCCATCAAGCTCAGAGTGAGCGTACCCTATCGTATCGAGGGCGAGGAATTGACCGTGAGCCTGAGCATAGAGAAGCCACGCCGCTTCCGACTGCCACAGACCTTCACCTTCCCCGCCGGTGCCACCGAGGCGGTGATAGACATTCCCATCGTCCAGGACAATCTGCCTGCCAACGACGAGACCATCAAGATTATCGCCTCTGCCGACCACCATCTCACGGCCAGCACGCTCTTCATCCTCCACGATGACGACGTGCCAGCCATCAGCATGACGCTGCAGCCCACCACGGTAAGCGAGGCGGCGGGATACAATGCCGTCTACGCCACCATAACCCGCAACAGCGCGGTGAACAGCAAGATTACGCTGAAACTGAGCGACTACAGCAACAACGAACTCTACTACACCCAGACCATCACCATGAACGAGGGCGTGGAAGAGGTGACCTTCCCCATCGGAGTCAAGGACAACCAGAAGGTCGACGGCACCCGCACGGTCAAGTTTACCGCTGCCGTCTACATCACCGACTGTGGCTGCTCGGCCATAGGCAACAAGCAGACCACCGTGACAGAGACCATCACCATCACCGACAATGACGGTCCCACGCTGAACATCACCTCAGACAAGACCACCATTCTCGAGGGCGACGCCACCGGCGCACAGCTCACCATAAGCCGCAACGACGACACCTCCCAGCCGCTTACCGTGGCGCTCTCTGCCAAGGGCAACGACCTCGACTTTGCCCAGACCGTCACCATACCCGCCGGCAAGGAGAGCGTCACCACCCCGTTTGTGGCGCTGAGCAACTCGACCACCGAGGGCAACCGCACCATCTCGGTCATGGCGAGCAGCGAGGGCTATAGTCCCGGCACCGTGTGGCTGCTCATCTCCGACCAGACGCTGCCCGACGCCGAGATGCAGAAGCCCGAAGTGGCAGCCGGTGTCGAGGCTGGCTCACAGGTCAAGGTGATGCTCCACATCAAGAACGTGGGCGCCATAGCCATGCCTCAGTCCACACCCATCACCGTGACTCTGGCCGACGCCACCACGACCCTACAGACCGACAAGCCCATCGCACCGGGACAGACTTATGACACGTGGGCAGAGGTCAAGGCACCCGCTGTGCCCGGAACCTACCGCGTGACAGCCCACATCAACCCCGACGGCAAGGTGACCGAGCTGCAGACGATGAACAACAGCAGCACGATAGACATCAAGGTGGTGGCTGCCTATACCTTCACCATCGCCGCAGCCAAGGACAAGTATCTCTTCGGCGACAAGGTGGTGCTCACTGGTAATGTCAAGCGCACCGACGGCACAGCCGCTGCCGGCATAGAGGTAGAGCCCTACATCGTCTACGCACGTTCGCGCACCCGACTGGCAGCCGTAAGCGACGCCGCCGGCAACTTCTCCATCGACTATACCATACCCGCGGGCATGGGCGGAGAGTTCGGCTTCGGCGTATGCACCCCAGGCGAGAACCTCGCCACCGAGAAGGGCAACTTCAAGGTCTATGGCTTCAGCCGTACCACCACCGACTATATCACCAACAAGCTCTTCGTGGGCGAGCCCTTTGTGGGCAAAATCCAGCTGAAGAACATGTCCGACCTCGACCTGCACAATGTCCGCGTGGCCTGTGCCGATGCCGGTGCCTACACCGTCAGCTTCAACACGGTGGCTGTATTGCCGGGCAACGGTACAGCCGAGATTACCTATACCCTGCTCTCCACGGCGCTGTCCAAGACCAAGGACTGGGACAAGCTGGTCTTCGCCATCACCACCGATGAGGGCGCACGCCTCGATGTGACCACCTACAACTACACCAATGAGCACACGCCCACGCTGGTGGTCGAGACCAACAGCATCAACACCACGGTGACCAAGAACAAGACCCGCCTCTACCCGCTCGTCATCACCAACACCGGACTGGCGCCCACGGGCAAGATTACCGTAGACCTGCCCAAGGCTCTGTCTAAGTTCATCAGCCTCGCCACGCCTGCCACCATGCCGTCGATGGCCACCGGAGACAGCGCCACGGTGATGCTGAGGTTCAATGCCGCCGACTTCGATGTCAACATCATCCAGAAGGGCAGCATAGCCATCAACTGCGAGAAGGGAGACGGCAAGCAGGTCTTCTTCAATGTCAAGGTGGTAAGCGAAGACAAGGGCAGCCTCAAGGTGCGTGTACAGGACGAAAACACCATCTACGGCAACAAGAACGGAGAGCGGCCCTATGTGAGCGGAGCCACCGTCAGACTCACCGACTACAACACCGGCGCGCTGGTGATGAGCGACGTGACGGGCGACGACGGCTACGTGCTCTTCGAGCATCTCAACGAGGGATATTATCATCTCAATGTGACTGCCGAGAAGCACGACTCCTACAGCCAGAACGTACTGGTAAGCCCCGGCGATGTGACCACCCATCTCGCCACCATCAGCTATCAGGCCATCACCGTCAACTGGGATGTCGAGGAGACCGAGGTGGAAGACGAGTACGAGGTGGTGACCAAGGTGACCTTTGAGACCTACGTGCCGGTGCCCGTGGTAGACATCACCGCACCCGATATGCTCATCCTGAAGGACATCCAGCCCGGCACCACTACGCTCATGAACGTGGTGCTGCGCAACCGCGGACTCATAGCCGCCCAGGATGTAAACTACTATCCCCCCACCGCCCACGGGTTTACCTTCATGCCGATGGTCGAGCACACCGGACTGACCCTGGCTCCAGAACAGAGCTACGTGATACCCGTCCTGGTGATGCACACCGAAGACTTCGACAACCCACAGTTTGCGCCCCACGTGAAGCGACTGATGCCACGACGCGCACCGTCGTCGGAGAAGAACTGCAAGGGCAAGATGGGCACCGACTACAAGTGGCCCTGCGGCGCCGGAAGCAAGTACTCGTATCTGGAGAAGCCCATCCAGTGGGCTTACGGCAACGACAGCGACTGTAAGAACACCAACGAAGGCGTAGAATGGACTCCACCCACGCAGATGGGACGCCCAGGCGGCGGACCGGGCGGACCGGGCCACGATGCCACCGTCACCATCAACCCCGGTGGCGAGGCTGTGGCAAAAGCCGTCATCACGCTCATGTGCGAGGTCTGCAACTGCGTATGCGTAGACCCCGTGGCATGGCTGCCCTGTGCCACCAGCGGCATCATGGTAGCCCAAGGTTCATGGGACGGCGTCCAGGGTGCCAAGGGTTGTGGCAATGAGCTCGTGCAGTGGGGTGTAAGCATGGCGCTCGGCCCTGCCGGCAAACTGTCGTGTCTGGTCAAGCCCTTCGACCCCGACAAGGCGCCGATGGCAAAGGCTCCCGCCGACGACGACTCCAAGCCCACCGTGCTGCCCGCCCTGCTCGAGTCGTCGGGCAGAAAGCAGGTGATGTACTGGCGTTACTATGAGTCGTTCTTCAACTACAATGCCGAGCTCACCGGTGCCCGCGAGGCGCTCGCCACCGAGGGCTTCTACGACGAACTCGTGAGCGCACTCGCCGACATCGACTTCGCCCTAAAGAAGATGCAGGCCGACGGTGACCTCTGGGACTTCGACCTCTCCACGATACCCGCCACCACCACCGTCGACGACAAGTCGCAGGGACTGGGTGCCTACCTCACCTCGCTCATGCCCAACAAGCGCGCCAACGTGGCCGACTTCTCGCTGCGCAGTTATGTGGAGCGCATCCGCAACAAGTGGCGCAAGCTCGAAGGCATGGACTACGACAGCGACAACCATCCCGACGAAGACAAGCTCGCCCGCATAGTACGCGAGAGAGACGACATCGTGGCACAGATGGTCGACATGGGCTTTGCCACCCTCGACGACCTGATGAACAGCGCCCGCAAGGACTGGCTGCTCTACCAGGAGACTGCCTCGCAGAACACCTGCGCCGAGGTGAAGCTCGAAATCAAGCAGAAGTTGGTGCTCACCCGACAGGCATTCCGCGGCACGCTGACCATCGACAACGGCTCCAACTCTGACATGAGCCACATCATGGTCAATGTCAACGCCACCAACATGGAGACCGGAGCCATAGCCACCCGACACGAGATGGAGATACAGGTAGAGAAGATAGAAGGCTTCGGAGGCGAAAAGGACGGCGAGTGGACCCTCCCCGCAGGCAAGAAGGGTGTAGCCACATTCCTCTTCATACCCACCAAGTATGCCGCACCCGAGAATGTGACCACCTACAGCTTTGGCGGAACGCTCGCATTCAACGACGGCGCCACCGACCAGACCCGCTCGCTCTTCCCCGTGAGCCTGCAGGTGAAGCCATCGCCCGACCTCGATCTCACGTATTTCATGCAGCGCGACATCTATGGCGACAACCCGCTTACCGAGGATGTCATAGAGCCCGTGGTGCCGGCCGAGTTCTCCGTGCTCATACACAACAAAGGCAACGGCGACGCCAACAACGTGCGCATGATTACCCAGCAGCCACAAATCGTGGACAACCAGAAGGGACTCATGATAGACTTTGCCATACTCAGCTCGAGCCTCAACGGAGGCGAGAAGACCATGGCGCTCTCCAGCGATGTCGCCACACAGTTTGGCACCATCAAGGCGGGCGAGGCGTCGTATGCCACATGGGAACTCACCTCGTCGCTGCTCGGGCACTTCACCCAGTACGATGTGAGCGTGACCCACGTCACCGACTATGGCAACCCCGACCTCTCGCTCCTTGACCGCGTATCCATACACGAGCTGATACACAGCATCAATGCCAGGATAGGCGAGAAGACCTACCGCGCATGGATAACCAACGACTATCCCGACGCCTTTGACGACCCCGACCATATCTACTTCGCCAACGGCACCGACGAAGACCTCGTGGCGCTGCGCGATGCCACCAAGATAGAGGCGCTCGGCGACAGCAAGTACCGCATCACCGTCGATGTGGCGCAGAGGCAGTGGTTCTACACCTCGGTGGCCAACCCGGCGGGCAAGTATGCCAAGATACTGAGCATCAAGAACGAGACCACGGGCGAGACCCTCGATTCCGACAACTTCTGGACCACCGACTACACGCTGCAGGACGGCATAGACCCACTGCTCGACTACCGTCTGCACATAGCCGACCTGAGCAGCGGCCCAGGTACAGTGAAGTACATAGTGGAGTTTGAGCCGATGCCCGAGCTGCGCCTCGACGTGGTAAGCATCGAGACCGTGCCCGAAGACGACCAGATAGCCGAAAAGCCCATCACCGAGCTTACGGTCAAGTTCAACAAGGACATAGACACCCAGACCTTCACCCGCGACGACATCGTGCTGCGACTCGAGGGCAAGCCCCAGACCACAGCGCTGCCCATCACCCCAGCCACCGCCGACAACAAGCGCGAGTTCAAGATCAACACCGCAGCCCTCACCGACAACGGCTTCTACGCGCTGCAGGTCAAGAGCGAGAACATACGCGACACCGAAGGCTTCATGGGGGCCGAGGGCAAGCAGGTGAGATGGATGCTCTTCAAGGACGGTCTGGTGCACTTCAATGTCAAGGTGCTGCCGCTGCCCGAGTGTGGCAACGTTGACTGCGTCATCGAGGGCGAGGAGGGCCGCAAGGTCACCACGCGCAAGGCACCGCTCAAGGCGGGCACCGCAGCCATAGCCAGCACGGCGCCCTATGGACGCACGATGACCTTCACCGCCACGCCCAACACGGGATATAAGTTTGTACACTGGAAGAGCAATGCCGACGACCAGATAGTATCGACCGACGAGGTATTCACCACCGAGGCGCGCAGCACCAAGGACTTCGCGGCGGTATTCCAGGCTGAGTCGTACAAGGTCGATGTAAACTGCAACAGCGCAGAGGGCGACATCGACGCCTCGACCGGCTACTACGACTACAACACCAAGCTGGTGCTCGACGCCAGGGCGAAGGACAACTTCCGGTTGGTGGGCTATCGCATCAACGGTACCCTCAAGGAGATGACGCCCTACACCCTCACCGTCGAGGGTCCCACCGAGGTCGAGGTGGTATATCGCGACATGACGCCCGTCAACGTGCTGCTCAACGAGGGTGCCGACTACACCCCCGAAGATGTCGAGGCAGCCAAGGTGAGCCTCTACCGCTCATTCCACAAGGGCACATGGAACACCATCTGTCTGCCCTGCGCGGTAGACAACCCGGAGGCAGTGTTCGGACAGGGCACCCTGGTGGCACAGATGACCGGCGTGAGTGGCACCACACTCATGTTTGCCCCCGTCAACACGATGGAGGCCAACACGCCCTACCTCATCAAGCCCACCAAGATCAACAGCCCGGCGTATGCCCATGACGAGAACCCCACCATGCTCTACGACCTGGGCGTCACCACTACCCAGACACCCGAGCGGGGCGTGCCCGCCGACAGCAAGGACGGCTACAGCTTCATAGGCGCCTATAGCGTCTATCCCATAGCCACCGACGCCGGCAACTACTACATCAGCAGCGACAAGTTCTACTATGTCGACGCCGCCGCAAGTGTCAATACCACCCGCTTCCGTGGCTATTTCCATGCCGACAACGGCTCGGCGTCGCCCATATCACTGGGTATAGGCAGCGCCACCGGCATCACCCCACCCGTGAGCATCACCGACAGCCGCAACGCCGTCTACGACCTCAACGGCGTGATGGTGAGACAGCCCGGCGAGTCGCTCAGCGGACTCAAGCCCGGTGTCTACATCACCCGCGACAAGAAGATAATAATCAAGTAGCCGCCCGCCGCTGCGCCCGCGACGACAAAAGAGCGCAAGGCAGCGACTATAGGACGCAAGGCAGCGGCAAGAGAGCATAATACAACAACGAGAGAGAGCGTAATGCCCATGACGGGCTTTACGCTCTCTCTTGTGGTATATCCCGCAACCATCTCCACCAATCTGCTGATGACCTCCAGCAGAATTATGATGACCTCCAGCAACCTGCTGATGACCTCCACCAATCTGCTGATGACCTCCAGCGGCTCGTGCCTATTGATACGAGCCCTCGTGACATTTGATACGTAAGCCCGTGCCTATTGATACGAGCCCTCGTGACTTACGTTACGAGCCAGCCAAGGCATCAGCCACACGACTGGAGGGCATCGCCACGGGCGCAGAGGGTATCGCCTTTAGCGCAATGGGCATCGCCCTGCGCGCAGCGGCCCTTGCGCTCGCAGTAGCGCTCACACTGGGTGCAGATATCATAACCCAGCATGGCGCCGAGCATGAAGTCCTCTTCGGGGGTGAGCAGATTGAGCGAGCGCGTCACCATCATGCGTATGGCGTTGAGACACTCCTCGCGCCCGAAGTAAAGATTGAGGCGGTCGTTGCCCACGGGCTGGATGATGTAGTGGATGTGCTGGCTCTCCAGACGGCGCCGGGCAAAATCCTCATACTTCTTGTTGAACGTGAAGAGCACCATACGGCGCACTCCCTTCTTGTATTCGTAGATATGGTTCATCAGTACCTTCATATCTACGGGTAATAGCGTGGTTTGCTGCATGATTGTGACTTTTAATGTGGAGAATGGCGAAGCGGGGATGGTCTGGTCAGAGACTGGGGGTGATGGCGGCTGCCCAGGCATCGATGCGCGCGTCGGTCTTGTCGGACTCGTTGACCTCGTCGAGGGCAAGGCCCACAAAGTGGCCGTCGACCACGGCGTCGGAGGCATCAAAGGTGTAGCCGTCGACAGGCACAGCTCCCACCACGTGGGCTCCGGCACCGACGACAGCCTGGTAGAGTTCGCCCATACCACCCACAAAGGTGTCGGGATAAGACTCGGAGTCGCCGCAGCCGAAGAGGGCCACGGTCTTGCCCGAGAGGTCGGCACCGCGGAGGGTGCGCACGCCGTCGTACCAGTCGTCCTGCATCTCGCCGGCACCCCACGTAGACGTACCCAGGATGAGGTTGTCGTTGGAGGCTATGACGCTGTCGTCGAGGTCGCCGACGCCGATGACATCGTCTACCCCCAGTCGGGCGCCTATTCTGCCGGCGAGTTCCTCGCAGGTGCCGGTGCTTGAGCCGTAGATAATCACTGTTTTCTTCATAATCTTCTTGGTTTTTGAATTGATAATAATGAGTCTGTAGTCGATGATTGTATCACCGCTACAAAGTTAGCGAGGTTCAGAGGACTGCACAATACCCAAAAATAATGATTTTGGCGGCAGAGAGATGACTATATAATAAGGTAAGGGTATGGGGGCGCTTCTGCAGACCGATGGCGCAGAAGCGGAGACGGTGGCTGGTCAGACCTTGACAAAGCCCAAGGTGAGGATGGAGAAGGTAACATCGCCCGCCTTCTCTATCTCCTGGGCGCAGGCGCAAAGGGTGGCGCCGGTGGTGGCCACGTCGTCGACGAGGAGTATGTGGCGGTGGCTGAGGCGCTCGGGGTGAATGGTGCGGAAGACATGGGCTACGTTGTCGTTGCGGTCCCAGCGCTGCTTGTGGGTCTGGCTCGACTCAAAGTGCATGCGCCCCACGGCACCGGCATCGACGGCGATGCCCGTGACATGGCTTATGCCGCGGGCAATCTCGACGCTCTGGTTGTAGCCACGCTCGCGGATGCGGTCGCGGCTCAGGGGAACGGGCACGATGACATCGATGCCGTCGAAGAAGGACGCTGCACCATACTCGGTGGCAAGCATGGCGCCAAGGGCTTCGGCGGTGTCGGGCGAGTCGTTGTACTTGAGGTCGTAGACCAACTGGCTGGCTCCGCTGCCACCCTTGTAGAAGAACAGGGCGCCACAGCGCTCGATGGGGATGCGGCCCCAGAACATGTGGGCCATATCATTGTCGGCGGGAGAGGCGTCGTAGCCCGTGCGGGGCAGGCAGGCGTTGCAGACCGAGCAGAGTGCGTGCTCGCCGGAAGAGAGGCGCTCGCCACACATGGCGCAGTGGCGCGTGCAGAGCAGGTCGTGGAGTCGGGCGGAGAGGTCAGTCATCGGGCAGAGAGGTGATGCCGTCGATGCAACGACGGATGATGTCGTAGTCGAAGCCACGACCAAGAGCAAAACGGATGAGTTTCTGACTGCGTTCGTAGTCATTGCGACCGGTAATGGTGCGCCACTTCTGGGTGAGCATAGGCCGCAGGATGTCGACATAGGTCTCAGCGGGCACCTCGTCGAGGATGGGGCGATAGATGCTGGCAGATACCTGCTTGGCATACAGTGCCTGTTCTATCTTGCGTCGTCCCCAGCCGTTGTACCTTATCTTGTCTTCGACAAAACAGCGGCAGTAGCGGCTGTCGTCTACATAGCGGTTGTCGACGAGATAGTCGATGATGCGGCTGCAGGCATCGTCGGCGAGTCCCCACTGCTCCATCTTCTTCATCATGTCGCCCTGGCAGTATTCGGCTTGAGAACACAGGGCAGCGAGGCGGTTGAGCGCCTGTTCTTCGGATAGTGGTTTCATAGTCGGGCGATGATAAAACGTGGACGGTCGTACTGGTCGCGCTCTACGGAGGCGGCAAAGCCCAGTGCGTGGAGCATGGCGCTGGTCTCGGAGGCATAGAGGGCGTTGATCTCGAAAAGCAGGGTGCCGCCGGGCTTGAGCGCGCGGGTGGCATAGCGGGCTATGGCGCGATAGAAGAGCAGCGGGTCACTGTCGGGCACAAAGAGCGCCGTGGCAGGTTCGTGGTCGAGCACATGGGGGCTCATCTCGGCTCGCTCGCTCATGCAGATATAGGGCGGATTGCTCACGATGACATCCCAAAGGGCGGTGTCGGCGGGCGGCGCCAGGGCATCCTGTCGCTCAAAGCACACCTGGGCACCCAGGCGGGTGGCATTGGCGCGGGCTATGCGAAGCGCGTCGTCGGAGATGTCCCACGCCGTGACCGTGGCGTCGGGATAGTCGAGCGCGGCGGTGATGGCGATGCAGCCCGAGCCGGTGCCGATGTCGAGCAGAGTGAAGGGGCGGGCGGCGGCGCGGCCTATCATGGGGATGAGCAGAGCCGTCTCGGGGCGGGGAATAAGCACTCCCGGCGCCACGGCAAAGCGGCGTCCGCTGAAGTCGGCATGGCCCAGCACATACTGGACGGGCTCGTAGTTGGCTATCCTTGCCACAATTTCCTCCAGATTTGCTCGCTCGTCTGCGGATAATTGGTTAACTTTGCCCATATATATATCGGTGGGCGAGAGGCCGAACTCGTCTTCGACCACCATGCGCACGATGGCGCGAGCCTCGCCTTCGCCATACAGAGGCGAAAGCCTTCGGCACAACTCATTGTATGTCATACGCACAAAGTTATAAAAAAATATGGATATGAAACGGAAAGAGGGTTATAAAAAATCAGCAGGCGGCAGAATAGCCACTATCGCGGGCCGAATGTGGGTCGCGGCAACCGCATTGTGGCTCGCCGGCAGCGCCCGGGCACAGCAGACGGCCATCATCCCGCAACCCGTAGAGATGGAGACTGTGGGCACCACGTGGACTCTGCCCGCCACGCTCACCGTAGGCACCACCGACAAGGCTCTCGGCCACGCCGCGACATATCTGGCTGATGCCCTGACGCAGCAGACGGGTCGCAAGGTAAGGACTGGCAGCAAGAAGGGTGACATAAGGCTGGGGCTCGACCGCAGTCTCGGCAGCGGAGCCTACAGGCTGAGCGTCGGCGCCAAGGGAGCCACCATCGAGGGCGGCGACTATGCCGGAGTGGTCAACGGCATAGCCACTCTGCGCCAACTGATGCCTGCTGCACCGGACACAGGAGTGACGGTGGCTGGCGTGAAGGTAAGCGACGCGCCGCAGTTTGGCTGGAGAGGCTTCATGATAGACTGCTCGCGCCACTTCTACACGGTGGGCGAGATAGAGCGGGTGCTCGACATGATGGCATACTACAAGATGAACCGCTTCCACTGGCATCTCACCGACGACCAGGGCTGGCGTATCGAAATCAAGCGTTATCCCGCGCTCACACTCAAGGGTGGCTGGCGCCGGCTCAACGGCCAGGACTCGCTCTGCCTCAAGCGCGCGGAGCAGGAGGATATGCCCAATCTGCTGCTGCCCGAAGAGAAGATGCGCACCGCTGACGACGGCTCGCGCGAGTATGGCGGCTACTACACCCAGGACGACGTGAGACGCGTCGTGGCTTATGCCGCCGAGCGTGGCATCGACGTGATACCCGAGTTGGACATGCCCGGCCACAGTCTGGCTGCCATCCAGTGTGTGGGCGGCCTCTCCTGCTCGGAAGATACGCGGTGGGGACGACTCTTCTCGACACCTATGTGCCCCGGCAAGGACACCATGCTGGAGTTCTGCAAGAACGTTTGGACCGAGGTCTTTGGTCTCTTCCCCTATGAATACGTACACATCGGTGGCGACGAGGTGGATATGAAGAACTGGCGTGCCTGCGCCGACTGCCAACGTCGCATGAAGGACAACGGACTCAGTTCGGAGCCTCAACTGCAGACCTGGTTCAACCACTATATGGAAGACTTCTTCCGCGCACATGGTCGCAAGATGATTGCTTGGGACGACGTCATCGACGGAGGTCTCTCGCCCTACACCACCGTGATGTGGTGGCGCTCGTGGCTGCCCAAGGGGCCCAAGCGGGCTACCAGCCACGGCAACGACCTTATCGACGTGCCCGTCTCCTACTTCTATCTCAGTGGCCGCGATGACCCCAGCAAGATGGAAGGTATCTACCGCTTTGACCCCTACGCCACCCTCAACGCCGAAGAGAGTCAGCACGTGCGTGGCATCCACTCCTGTCTGTGGGGAGAGCGTATAGCAAGCGCCGAACGCATGTGGTACCAGCTCTTTCCACGGTTTATGGCGGTGGCAGAGCGCGCCTGGAGCCGTCCTGAACGTATGGACTACGAAGACTTCTGCCGTCGTATGCTCAAGCATCTGCCCCGTCTGGAGGCGATGGGCATACAGTACAGGTTGCCCGATGTGACCGGACTCATCCGCACCGCCGTCTTCACCGACAGCGACACGGTGAGCGTGGCTTGCATAGACCCCTCGGTGAGCATACACTATACCACCGACGGCACCATGCCACAGGTATCGTCGGCCAAGTACACCGGTCCGATTGCGGTGAGCCAGACCACGCACTTCATCTTCAGGCCCTTTGGCGCCGACGGACGCAAGGGCGACGCCGTGAGCACCTCGCTGGTCAAGACGACTATGGCAGAGGCGGTAGGCGTGGACGGCGAACTGCTGCCTGGGCTGCGCAACGTGTGGTATGACTATGGCGGCGACAACTGTGCCGGCATCGAGAAGGCTCAGATTAAGGGCGAATATGTCACCGATGGCGTGGTCATTCCTCGCGAGGCCCGTGAGAATATCGGACTGGTCATCACGGGGTATATCGAAGTGCCCCACGACGGCATCTACTCCTTCGCGCTCTACTCGGATGACGGCAGCCAACTCATCATCGACGACAAGATGGTGGTAGACAGCGACGGCATGCACGACATTATGGAAGTGACTGGCCAACACGCCATGAAGGCTGGTCTGCACCCCCTACGCGCCACTTACTTTGACCACAACGGCGGCGACTTGAGACTCACCGTCAAGGACAAGCATGGCAAGAAGGTGGAAGTGAAATACTGGCATAAATAAGACAATGATGACAACACTGGATATAGACGAAAGATACATGAAACGCTGTCTGCAACTGGCAGCGTGTGGACAACAGAACGCCAAGCCTAACCCCATGGTGGGCGCGGTGCTCGTGGCCGACGACCGCATCATCGGCGAAGGTTACCACGTGCGTTGCGGCGAGGGCCATGCCGAAGTCAACTGCTTTGCATCGGTCAAGCCCGAAGACGAAGGACTCCTCGGCCGCGCCACACTCTATGTCAGCCTGGAGCCGTGCTCCCACTACGGCCGTACTCCTCCCTGCGCCGACCTCATCGTGGCCAAGGGCGTCAAGCGCGTTGTGGTGGGCTGCATCGACCCTTTCGCCCGTGTGAGCGGACGTGGCATCCAGCGTCTCCGCGACGCCGGTATCGAGGTCAGAGTGGGTGTGCTCGAGCGCGAATGTCGTTGGCTCAACCGCCACTTTATCACTATGCACACCCATCATCGTCCCTACATCATCCTGAAGTGGGCGCAGACTGCCGATGGCTTCCTCGACGACCACTACCAGCCCACGATGATATCCAACGCCATGACCCAGATGGTCTCGCACCGTCTGCGGGCAGAGAGCGACGCCATCCTCGTGGGCAGGGTGACTGCCGAGCGCGACAAGCCACAGCTCAATGTGCGCCACTGGGTTGGCCCGGCGCCCGAGCGGATTGTCTTGAGCCACAGCACGACTATCGACGCTATTCTGGAGCGTCTCTACACCGAGCAGCGGCAGAGCCTCATCGTGGAAGGGGGTGCCTCTACGCTCAAGTCATTCATAGACCGCGACCTCTGGGATGAACTGCGAGTAGAGACGGGTACTGCGGTGGTAGGCGAAGGCACCAAGGCACCACAGGTGCCAGCCACGGCACGGCTCAACACCAACCGCATGTATGGCAACAATGACTATCGCATTTACCATAACCATTCACTCCTGAAAATTAATGACCGATAGACAGGCAACAATGACTATCGCATTTACCATAACCATTCACTCCTGAAACTCCATGACCAATAGATATACACGACGGCTGGACGGCGACGACGAGATGCGGCGCCGAGAACTCATAGACAAGATAGAGCGCGCGCTGAGCCAGCGGAGCGTAGCCGAACTTGAAGCTATCTCCTACGACCTTTTCACCAAGGGGTATCTGGAGGATTAGGCGACTCACGCCATGATACACACTACGCCCTGAAGGGATGAGAGCAGAGCCAAACGGCTGCGTCGGTCCCTTCAGGGCGTAGTGTATATGGATAATCGGTGTTCCGGAGGGCATCGTCTCTGACTCTGCGCCAAAGGCGGGTATCCCTGCGGAGATATGGGTTATGCCGACAGACTTACAGGATGCTTACAGTAGCCTTGGCATGGACGTCCTTCTGAGGGAGGGTAACGCTGACGATGCCCTCGGGGCTATAGGTGAAGTCCTTGGTAGCCACACCGTTGACCTTGACAGCGGTAGGACGGCGGTGGGTATAGACCTCGAGCTTATAGGTACGGCTGGTGTACATACCCTTGTACTGACCCTTGACGGGCTGCACGGTGAAGTCGACGCGCTGACCGTTCTGGGCGCAGTCGAAAGTGGTACGAGCCACGGCACCCTTCTCGTAGTCATAGCTCTCGCCATCGTCTTCCATGAGGGTATAAGAAGACTTGCCCTTGGGGAATACCTTGACGGTGAGGGTATCGATGGGATATTCGCCCACGAAATTCATGTCGCGCTGCATGGGGATGATAGAGCCCTCACGCACGAAGAGCAGACCGGCACGACCTTCAGGGATATCGCGCTTCACGGTGCGTCCACCCTGTACGCGTTCACCATTCCAGAAGTCGGTCCATTCGCCCTTGGGCAGATAAACCTCATTGCTGAATATTCCTACGAGGAAGTTCTTGCCAAACATATACTGATAGCAGGCATCGTCGACATTGCGGTCGGCAGGGAACTCGAGCGGCATCGACCTTACAATAGGCATACCAGTCTGCGCACCCTCGATGGCGGCAGTGTAGATGTAAGGCAGCAGACGGTAGCGTAGCTGCACATAATACTTGTAGATAGCCTTGTCATGGGTAGAGAAGTAGAAGGGCTGCAGGAGCGAGTACCAACTGTTAATCTGTACCCAGGGGAGGAAGAGACCGAAGTGCAGACTCTGCATCTCCTGCTCCTTGGGCACTGACATCACGTCGCACGATGTGTTGAGGAAGCCGCTCATACCCAGGTTGAGCTGGTCGAAGAGCGCAGTCTTGCCGCCACCATTGTCGCCGCTGGTCGATGCTCCCCAGTGCTGGGTACCAGCCCATCCGGCGGTGTAGTGATGCCAGTTGCGTCGGCCGGTATGGTCGCGCATCATCACCTCCATCTGCTTGGGCAGCAGTATCTGGTTGAGGTTGTGCATCACCTTATCAGTGTAACCGTTGTAGTAGTCGCGTGTGGGATGCTCATCGATAGTACGGGCGGGGTCCATCTTGAAGCCGCGCACGCCATTGTCTACAAAGTTGCGCAGGTGGTCCATCCAGTGTTCCTTGCCGCTTTCGGGCTTGCCGGCAGCCTTTGCCAGCGCGTCCTCTTCGGCGATACTCAGGTCGTATTCCTCACAGAGCCAGAGGCCGAGCTTGAAGCCCATGTTCTTGAGGCGTCCGACGAGCAGGCGATGGTTTTCCTTCTTCGGGTATTTGCATGAGTCCCAGTAAGCCTCTGCCGAGAAGAGCTTGTAGTTCCACTTCTTCTTCGTAGAGAAGTCGTATCGCTTCTCCATCCACTGGGGTTCGAGCCAGAGCAGGTCGCAAGGCACCTCCATACGACGGAACTCGACGGCGTCGCGCAGGATGTCAAACTGGTTTTCGAGCATGTTGGGACCGAAGCAGAGACCGTAGGCCCACTTGGGCTGCAGGTAAGGACGGCCGGTGATGAGGGTGTAGGCGTCGATGATGGCGGGCATATCCTTGCCAAGCATCAGGTAGAAGTCGGCTTCGTCGGTGGTGTTGTAGACCGACATGATGTCCTTCTGGTGACGGCCGATGTCGAAGAAGTGCTTCAGTGTGGTGTTGTTGAAGACACCCCAGCCGTTGCTGCTGATGAGCATGGGCTGTGGTATCTCGGTGTGCTGGTATGTTGTCCACATACGCAGCAACTCTCCTCGGTGCTGGATGTGCTCGCGGCTGGTGCTGCCACCGCCGTAGAAGCGCTCTCCCTCACGCAGGGTGAAGTTGATGATGCTGCACTTCTTGTATTCGCCGGTCTCGGCAGTATCCTTGGCGGCAGCCGAGGTTTTGACGTCGCCGATAATACCATTGTTCTTTGCCACCTTCATGTCGGCAAACTTCACATTGATGTCTTTGCCCAGCGAGGCGAGCAGCGGGTCGGTGCCCTTGAGGTAGTTGACGCGGTCCACTATCTTCTTGCCCGACTTGTCGGCTACGCTGATAGAGCCGTCCTTCTTGTCGATGGTCAGGGAGTAGAGTCCGGTGGTGATAGTCATCACTCCACCCTTGTCGGTGGTATTGCAGTCGACGCGCTTCCAGTCTTTCTTCTGCACATTGTAGCGCAGCATGAGATTTTCGGCATACTTGTCACGAGGCGAGAAGCGTACGCGGAAGATGCCGTCCGTACATACCTGTACGTTCATGTGCATCTTGTTCTTCAGCTTTACCTCGTACTCGGTGGTGTTCTGCGCCATCATGGGGATGGCTGTCAGCAACAGCAGGAAGATAAACAGTTTTTTCATGATTTGTAGCATTGTGATTGTTTCTGCCACAAAGATACTGATAATTATCAAGATAGGCCGTATCGGAATGGACAAAAAAAAGGCGCAGAGCATTTTTTATGGTTTTTTGGGCCAACCTCTCGGTTTTTGCACGGGTCGACGGGAACGAAAAAAGGCTTGCCTCCTACGCGGAGACAAGCCCAGAGACTACATTGGGTATGACGAAGGTTATAGGTCGTCGCCTGTGTACTGGCCCACGAAGAAGATGGCTCCCGTGGGGCGATGGGTAATCATGTAGATGAAGGGGCGGTCGGCGTGGAAGTTGACGAACCAGGGCTCCTGATCCTCCAGCGCGGTGGTGCGCACCATCGCCGAGGTCACGGCGGCAGCCTTGGTACCCTCTTCGCTCACCTCGATTTTGGCTTTCTGCAGCATGCCCGAGATGTAGATGGGCTGGGCGGTCATCTGGCTGAAGTCTGCCTGGCCGGGGGTAAACATGGTGGCGGCGCCGAGCTGTGCCATAGGCTCGTTGAGCCGGGTCTCGGTGGCTATAGTGAAGCGTGGCAGTTTCAGGTCTACCCTGCACTCTTCGGCAGCGCGCCAGATGCTGTCCATGACGCTGGCGTCGAGAGAGTTCATCACCTCGGTCACCGACTTGCCCTCATAGGGCAGCATTACGGTCATCGTGAAGTTGCCATTGCCATAGGGCAGCACCACTGCACCATATCCCTGCATGCGTGCATAGTACATCCTGCCCTCTCGGTGCATCATCGGTGCCCGCTTGATGTCGCGGGTATAGCCGTGGAAAGGCTCTACGCGGGTGTCGGCTTTATCAAACTTGTCGGCCCAGGTACCGTTGAAGTAGATGGCATTCATCAGCACAGCCACATCATCGGCGCTGAGCTGGTCGATGATGCGCGGTATCATGCCGTGGGTCTGTCGCTGACACCAGCCGTTGAGATAGTCTACCGTCGAAGCCTTGCCAAAGTCGCGGCTGGTCACCTCGGCATCGTAGAAGTTCTTCATCTTGGCCACATAGTCGGGGTTGAGACTCGCCTGCTGGTCTACGGCGATGCAGTTGGCCACATTGATGCGGGTCTGGCTGTCCAGACGCGATGCCTTGTCAATGAGAGACTTGCAGACCTCGTTGAGCGCATCCATCTGACTGTCGTCCACGCCGAGGGTCTTCATGATTTCGGCACGGGTAGTGCCGTTGGCGCCGTTGGCGAGCATCGCCATGAGATACGACACGCTGATGGGCGAAACCACCTTGGAGTCCATGCCCGCCTGGGTACGCATCAGATCGAACGCCATGCCGTTGATGCTCCGCAGAGCCGACTGCTGGGCGTCGGAGAGTACGAGATACTCGCTGTCGAGCTTTTCTATTTCCACGATCTTACTTGCGTTCATGTCTGCGTCTTTGGCAGCGGGTTGCTTGCTGGTGACACACGAGCCGAGGCCGGTCATCACCATGACGGCGGCGGCTATTACATTGGTTGTCTTGTTCATCTTTGTTCGTTTTATTATATATATAATGTATAAGGTGACGAAAGATTGCATGGCGGCGACGATTTTCCCGCTTTTTTCAGTTTTTTTCACGCTTATTATGTCCTATTTTGGCATTTCATACGTTATTAGTGTGAAAGGATATGACTACAGAAGACTTCTATCATACGATCATACCGCTGCGCGACGACCTGTTGCGATACGCCGTCAGTCTGACGGCCAGCAGCGACGACGCCGACGACCTGGCCCAGGAGACCCTGCTGCGACTCTGGGACATGCGCGAGCGTCTCGATGCCGGCGACAACCTCAGAGCGATGGCCGTGACCATGCTGCGCAACAGGTTCTACGACCAGCAGCGCCACGCCAGCCACAGCCGACGGCTCTCTGCCGCCGACGACATAGGGCACGAAGACCTGCGGGTCGAGGCGCGCGACCAGATAGGTCTGGTGAGCGACATCATCGACCATCTGCCGCCGCTGCAGCAGCGACTCTTCCGTATGAAGGGAGGGCACTGAAAAAGTCCCCTTTTTTTATGACCAAAACGGAAAATGCTTACGATTTGTAACTTCTCTTTCTGCAAATCGCCTAAAATAAGGCTAAAATAGACAGATAATAAAGGGTAAAACAGCTATTTCTCCGTCATCAACTTTCAATTTGATAGTGGGTTTTAGTTTTTCAGTGCCCTCCCAAGGGGAGGGAGCTCATTCCCGTTGTGTTTGAGGAGGTTGTAGTGCGATCCTTTCCCTTGGGGAAGGCCGGGATGGGGCTTGTGGGTGGATGTCGTTGTCGGCCGGTGGGCATCGCAGTGGGGCGTCACTGCGCCTCTTGCTGTCTGCGCAACTCCCGTAACCCACGCCATGTTGCCCATGGTGATTTCGCGGAGCGTGATGGGCATTGCCGCTACCCTGTTGACCGCCATCCCGACTTGCGCAATCATCACGGCTGGCTCGTAACATATGATACGTGGGCTCGTGCCTTCTGAAACGTGGGCTCGTGACTTGTGATGCGAGGGCTCGTGACATAAGGTACGAGCTGGCCATGGTGGTTGAGGTGATGGCGATGACGCCCTCTGGCTGACTCTACTGCATGAGGGGCGAGGCGGAGCGGGTGGCGGTGCTTGGGTGGCTGGTGGCGGTGACGCAAAAAAGCCATCCCCGCTGTCTGTCGTTGGGCAGGGGGGATGGCTATGGTTGCGCCGTGGTGGCGGTGACGGTGGACTGCTGTCGCAGTGGCTATCGCAGAGGGGCGGCGGTGCGGTGCATGAACCGGTAGGTGGTGGTGCGCGCTCCAGCCTCTATCCGCAGGAGGTAGACGTCCTGGGCGAGACCCTGGAGGGAGAGTTCGGCGCGGCGGGCGTCGGTGGCTGGTGCCTGGCCGACCATTGTGCCACTCACGCTGTAGAGCCGTATGGCTCTGAGCCCCTCGGCGCTTACCGCAAGCTGACCGGCGCTGAGGCTCACTGTGGGCACCGTGGTCGGGGCGTCGTCAATGGCTGTGGCGGTGCCGCTGTAGATGGAGAAGATGCTGCCCTCGCGCTTGAGGTAGTAAGCCGGCGCCTTGGGCGAGGTCAGCGCCACATCGTTGCCGTCGGTCTTGCCGGTGACATAGATGCGATAGGTGTGGCCGTCGGCAAAGGGCTGGTTGCTCTGACGCAACCAGTAGCTGAAGAGCGGCACATCAAACGAGGAATGGACGCTGACATTATCCTCGATACCCGGTATCTGGATGGTCTCATGGGTCTGCGTGTCTTCGCCAAACATATATACGTAGCCCTCGTAGCTGCGTCCTTCGGTTGCGCGCAGCGACACTCCGAGTTTGAAGAGCGGCATCCTGGTGATGTCGATGCTTCCCGACTCGACCTTGGAGTTGGAGTCGTCGGCCAGGAATATCTCCGCCTTGGCCATAATCGGTCTGTCCTGTCCCTTGACCACATCGATATAGGCGGCATCGCGGTCGTGGATGTTGAGGATGGGGTAGTGGAGCGTCTCAGCCTCGTCGCCCATCATCTCGAGCTGCACCTCGTAGCGCGCTGGGGCGAGTGAGGCGGGGATGGAGAGGGCGATGGGTATCTCGGTCTCGGTGAAGCCCTCGATTTCGGTCAGTGCGTCCACGCGTGTGTCGAGCACCACTGTCCTGTCGGCATCGAGCAGCCTCACCCTCAGATAACAGTCGCGCGGCACGCCATTGAGATTTTTCACGGGGAAGAATGCCACCACCTTCTCGCCCTGATAGGCTTCGTCGGAGAGGCGGGGCTGGCCCATCAGCTGGAACCGCGCTTCCTCCGAACAGATTTCCGAGATGCGTGCGGAGCCGTTGCTCAGTTCCATCTCGATGATGGGCGCCTTCTTTATGGGGAAGAAATCGTCCCACGAACCGTCGTCCTTGCGGGCGGTGCATACGGCGATGAGGCGGTAGTAGCCATCGGCGAGCTGGGCGAGACTCAGGTGGATGGGCTGGGGCTCGTTGATGAGATAGTCGGTGCCCATATATCCGTCGAGGCCGTCGCCGTAGATTCGCTGGGTGAGTCCGCCGGTGGCGTGGTCGTCAGAATAGGCCACGCGGACGAACTTGCCCTGGGCGTCGTAGACCGCCACGCCGATGTCGCCACGGAAGGGGTTGCCGCGGTTCACAAACGAGCTGACCTCTACGGTCTGCGTCTGCGACGGATTGAAGGTCTTGTCTGCGCCCTTGATGGAGAGCGAGCCGCCCTCGTTGAACATCAGTTGGGGCGAGGTCTCCAGCAGTCCGCGGTCGATGTCGGGATATTTGCCGTTGTTGGGGTGGGCGAGGATGGCGGTGAGGGCGCGGTTGAAGGCCAACGGCTTGCCTTGGAATTCGCTTCCGGTCTCGGTCACGTTGAGGTTGGTGAGCGAGTAGTAGGCATCGCCCTGTCCTTCCCAACCGAAGTTCATGTGGAAGAGTCCGTTCTGGTCAAATCCGTCGGCCACCCAGGCGTGCCCCGATGCCGTCCCTGCGGGCCGTCCGTCCAGATAGACTGGGCACCCGTTGAGCAGTTCCTGCCGCAGTATCTCGGCAAAGCGGCTGGGGCCCTCTATGGCTTTGGTGACATAGGCAGCGGTGTAGTCGAAGTGCTTCTGCAGCGCCTTGTAGGCAAAGAGTCCCTGGGTGCCGCTCGCGTCGGGGGTGTACTGCATGAACGAGGCTATGCCCACGTCGCTCATCAGCAGCGCCACGGCGTCTTCCTGCTTCTGCGTGGCGGCGATGGGGTAGCGGTAGTCGGGCAGCATGTTGGCCCAGTCGTAGCGCGACTGGCTGAAGTCGGCGCTCACCGTCGTGTTGTAGTACTTGACGAGATACTCGTTGCTCCCCTTGCCCTGGGCGGGCCACTGGTAGTAGTACATCATCTGCGCCACCGCCGTAGCCACGCATCCGCTGTATGGGTAACCGGTCTTGGCGTTGAAGGGGTGCGACTATCCCCACTTGCTCTTCAGCAGCGGCTCTACGGTCTTGGTGTAGAGTGCGTTGCGGGTTCTGGGGCTGAGGGTCACCCGCCCCTCCTTGATTGCCTCGTAGGTCTGGCGGTAACCCTCTAAGAGCAGTTTGACGCAGGGGTTGGCTGTCAGCGTGTCGAGCGTGGTCTCCCTGCTGTAGGCCAGGATTTCTCCCATCTCGTCGTCGCCGGCAACGATGACAAATCCCTGTCCCCGCGCGTCGTTATATATATAATAAGGTGGGATGGGCGTCGCCGTGCGGCTCTGCGCCCTGGCTTTGGCGGCACAGTCGTCCGGCAGGGTAACCACTCTTCGGGCAATCCTGACAGCCTCCATCGGGCTGATGTCCTTGGCATGCGCCGCAGGGGCAATGGCCGCCAGCATGCTCACCACGGTAGCCACCACAGCCACAGCATGGCTGCGCCACACTGCAAGTCTAAGTATTCGTGCGATATCTTTCATTTCTTTCATACCTTTTCAATCTTGAATTTTTGCCTTTTCAAGCACCACCCACACACCTGCATTAACCTTGCCTTCATGCCGAATGATGCCAGCTTTCTGCATTGCCGCCAAATCACGTTCTACTGTACGCTGTGTCACCGACAATGTTTCCGACATTTCTTTTCCAGTGATTAACGGATTTTTCTTGATAGAAGATAAGATAAATCGTTGACGTTCAGTAAGGTTCGTTTCCGACATGTTTCCGACATTTGTTTCCGACATGTTTCCGACATTATTAGTGTCATTAATGCCATTTACACCGACATTACGGTAAATGGTAATCAATGTGCCGCTGACATGATTCTCTATTTTAGGCTCAGGAAGCCCCATCTTTTTCAAGCCTTGACGTATCTTGTTAATGCCACGTCCCCATGTCTCGATAAAGCCAGCCTTGTAGAAGGCATTGGCTATGTTGCGGTTGCGAGGTTGTGAAGCATGTTCTGCGAACAATTTCTCTTGATCGATGCCTTCGGGCAGTTTGCCGTCGTTCCAAAGCATAATGCAGTCATCGTACACTTTCATCTGTGTATGCACACCCATATAGTCACGGTGTACGATGGCATTGCAAATAGCCTCACGCAACACATCCTCGGGTATTTCCAATTGCTCTATACGTGTTATCCCTTCGTAGTGAATGGGGGACAAAAGGTACTTGGAACGCAACAATTCAATGATACGGTTTACCATTTGCAGGATATTTCCTTCTACTACGTCCTGTGTGATCAAGTCGCTCTCGTCATTACGGAAACGGCCGATACGGAAATCGCAAGACACAAAGAATCTCTTCGGGTTCTTGCCAAAGATCAATAGGGCGGCTTGCTTGAGCTGTCCTTCCTCTGTTATCAAGTTCAGACTATGCAGTACAGCTTCAGTAGATGAAGTATAGGCATCACCCGAAACTCGGCCAACTTCAATGCCTTTGCGCAAGAAGTAGTCGATAGCCTGATGATCAATGTCGTTTAGCGTGGCTCCGGCGACTGGCATATCATCCCATGACCATCCCATCTTTTTCAAGATAAAGTTCTGCAATGCCAGTCCTTTTAATTCTTGCTTGGTAGAACCACTACGATAGTGGTAAGCACCACGGTAAGCCACAGGCACATTGCTTGGTGTCACCACAATCTCGATGTATTCCTTTTTGCCCTCTGTAAGCAAGTTTACATCTTCCACGATACCAAGGTAGTTCACTATCTTGTTAGGAATGTCTTCCATCAGTCTCTTGGCATCAGGCAGACCGATCACTTGTTTTTCATCGTTTACTCCGATAAAAATGCGACCGCCTTGTGCATTGGCGAAACCGCATATCCATTTCAGGTATTCGTCTCACCAAGATTCCTTGTATTCTATATTTTGACTTTCACTAAGCATATCGTGTTCATTGTTAAAGCGTAAAAACCATTTCGGCAAGGTTGCCGTTTACTTTATACTCATTCTTATTGTTTGGTATTTCTCCCATCTCGTCGTCGACGACGATGACAAAACCCTGTCCCCGCGCGTCGTTATATATATAATAAGGTGAGATGGGCGTCGCCGTGCGGCTTTGCGCCCTGGCTTTGGCGGCACAGTCGTCCGACAGGGTAACCACTCTTCGGGCAATCCTGACAGCCTCCATCGGGCTGATGTCCTTGGCATGCGCCGCAGGGGCAATGGCCGCCAGCATGCTCACCACGGTAGCCACCACAGCCACAGCATGGCTGCGCCACACTGCAAGTCTAAGTATTCGTGCGATATCTTTCATTTCCATTGTTCTATATGTAGATTCAGACATAGGGCATTTGGTTTCAAAAGCATTGTGCTTGGCTTCGGAGGCATCGCGCTTGGTCTCATAATTATTGCGCTTGTCTTCAAAAGCGGTTGCAAAGATAATACTTTTTTGCTGATAAATAGCCGTTTCCGCCGTTTTTTCCATAATGCCACATAGATACATTTATTGGGTCATTTATTGGGTCATTTATTGGGCCATTGGGCTAACCGAGTATGGCATTGCTTTGAACAAGCTGGTTCAATTAAATCTGTATCGGTTCTGGTTACTCCCGTAGGTAGGGTCTCAAGCAACGCTTCTCATTCCAAGCATTTAATAATAGCGGAAACTCCGAATAGGGTTGTCTCCTCAGCCATTTTGCAGAATATATTATGCTTGTTGCCCACTTCAAGGTATCTCTCTTCTATCCCCACACATCCCTTCAGCCAGTCAGTAGTGGTGTCTTCAAATGTAGAGGCTGACAGCCTGCCCATCGGGTGACCATGAGTGATGACTGCGCAGGTAATGGGGGCTTGGGTATACAAACTAAAAAATCCTAACTGCTTGTTGATAAGCAATTAGGATTAGCGGGTGCGCCTGATAGGACTCGAACCTACACGACCTGAGCCACCAGATCCTAAGTCTGGCGCGTCTACCAATTCCGCCACAAGCGCAATAGCGGTGCAAAGTTACGATAAAAAAATGAGAAACGTGACGATGCGTGAGTTTTTATTTGCTGTCATTCAATTTTTTACGGGCTTCCTCGATGATGGTGTCGATGCCGCGCTGGAGGTCGCTGTCGGTAATGCTCACCACATGGTCGGGGGCTATGCCGTCTTCGGTGCTCTGGCGGTTGCGGTCGTAGATGGGGCAGGCTGAGAATCTCACGCTCCATCCGCAGGGCAGCTCGCTGCTGAAGGGCATGCCGCCTCCGCCACCGGTGTGGTCGCCCACGGTGATGACGCGTGGACAGCAGCGCATGTACTTGACAAACTCGTTGGCGGCGCTGAAGACGGTGCGGTTGGTGAGTACTGCCACCGGCTTGTGCCAGCGTATGCCGCGGCTCGGGCGCAACCGCTGCTCCTTCATGGCAGAGAAGTCGTTGTGGCCGCGGCCCGTCTTGTGCTGCACATATCCCACGAGGATGTCTTCGTCGGTAAAGCGGGCAGCCAGTTGTTCGGCGGCGCTTATCATTCCACCGGGGTTGCTGCGTATGTCGATGATGAGGGCGCGGCAGGTGAGCAGGTAGGCCATGATGTCGTCGAGGTTGCCTTCGCCGAAACCGTTGGCAAAGGTGGAGCAGCGCATATAGCCAATGTTGTCGTCGAGGATGCGGTAGCTGATGCCCGACGCGATGCGGTAGTCGGTGCCGAGATAGCGTCGGGAGAGTGTGTCGGAGAAGTTGGAGGGATAGTCTTCGCGCCAACTCCAGTTGCGGCCGATGTCGAAGGTGGAGTAGAGATTGACATGGCCGTCGCGCAGTTCGCTGAGCATGTTGCAGAGAACCTCAAACTGCTGGTTCTCGCTCATGTGGTTGTCTATCTGGCGCGAGTAGCGCTGGTAGACCTCGTTCCAGTCTACGCCCTTCTGGCTGAAGAAGCAGTAGTGCTCGTCCATGATGCGCCATAGGGCTTCAAAGTTGCCGCTCGGCGAGTTGGTGTATTCGTCTTCATCTACGCAGCTGGTCATGCTGATGGCGACAAGGCATGTCAGGCATAGACGGAACAAGAGAGAAAGGCGTGGAAGGGTCATGGCTGTTTAATCTTTTGGATACTGAACTTGCGCACCACACCGATGACAAACGCATGGGTGTAGATGTGTGACTTGAGGTGGTTGACGCTGGCCTGCTGGTAGTCGCCCAGATAGCCGGCGCGCAGGGTGGTGCCCCACAGGTTGTAATCGACGGTGAGCATCTGCCTCATCGACGGCGCGTTGCCTACCCAGGTGGGCACCACGTTGTGGTCGTAGTTGCCCTTGGAGAATATCTCGTAGTAGGACTGTCCGTAATTGGGCGAGAACATGACGCCGGCGACAGGCAGCCACACCTCGTATCTCACTGCCAGCGGATGGCGCCAGTGCAGGGTGTAGGTGGCGGCGGCTGTGGGCGTAAGGTTGAGATAGGCTCTGGCCTGTGCGGGATTGTTGGAGTTGCGGGTGTTGTAGATGAAACCTATGTTGGCGTCGATGTTTCCACCCACATCGAGTCGCAGGGTGCTCCCCCGGAAATGGAAATCGCATAGATGCCAGTGCCATCCGTACTGGAAATTGTAGCTGCCTGCCATCTCGCCACCGTAGCCGCTCTTGTTTTCAAGAAGAGAGAGGCTGCCCTGGTGGATGATTTCATGGAAGAGGCGCGTGGTGTCGGTCTTCTCGCGCAGGGTGTGTGAGATGTATCTCAGTTCGGTGCCCCTGTAATGGAGCGGGGAGAGATAGGTGTCGAGCACCTCGGCGCCTCCAATGCCCACCATGCGGGCATTGGTGACTATGCGCTCGCTCTGGGCCCAAGCGATGGAGCAGGGCACGACTGCCAGGAGCGCCAGGAGGATGGTTTTAATTGTCGTCATTGGAGAAAAGGCTGAGTTGGCCGGTGATTTCGTCGATGACCTGCTGCTGGCTCTTGCCGGCATCGGGGTCCAGATTGGTGTCGTCGGTGCTGTCGTCGGCGTCACTGGCAGTGGGCTCGGGCTCAGGCTGGCGGGTAGGCTCAAGCTCTTCTACCGTCTTGACCTTGTAGATGGTGAGACGGCGGCCGTGGGCCTTGACCGAGCGAATGGTGGCGAAGTCGGCTGCCTCGACCTCCAGCGGTGGCTGCTTGACATCGACGCCCTCGAAGGTAACCCTCAGACGGGGATAGGGCGTGTCGGTGAGCAGCACCATCTTGCTCTTGGGGTTTTCGCCCATGATGTTGAGCGGCTTGCGCGAGTATTCCAGCGCAAATCGCTTGATGTAGAGCAGACGGTTGTTGTCGGCATCATAGAGCACGGCGGTCCATATCTTCTCGGGATTCCACTTCTCGATGACGACGATGCCCTCGCTATAGTGGTTGTTGGCGTCGAAGTCGGTGAAGTAGTAGCTGTAGTCGTTGAGGATAACCAGTATACGGTCGTCGTCGCTGAACTCTCCGAGGTAGTTGCCCCGCTCTTCATAGTTGATGCGTCGCACATAGGGGTCGTACCACACCTTGCGTCCGCCCAGGGTGGAGTGGCCGCGGCTCTTGAGCGAGATGCGGTGAACGGGCTTCTTGGTGAGGATATTGCCTCGTGCCGTACGGTTCTTGATAAGTATTTCGGAGAAATCCTTTTCGAGGAATATATTGGCCTTCTTCTTGGCTGTACAGTCGGGTTCGAGCGTTATCTTTATCACTTCGGCCTCGCCGTTGGGGTTGGCAGTGAAGTACATGATGCGCGAACCCTCGGTGCCTTGGGTCAGGTCGTACTCGCGGTCACGGGTACAGCCGTTGACGAAGAAACGCTTGATGAAGCACATGCCCTTACGGCCGTCGCGATAGACCACGTTGAAGATGGTGCGCACATCGTTCTTCTTGAACACCTGCGCCCAGATTACGTTCTTGCCCACGAAGAACTTGTCGGCCACCTTGACTATCTTGTATTTGCCGTCGCGGTAGAAGATGATGATGTCGTCTATCTTGGAGCAGTTGCACACAAACTCGTCTTTCTTGAGTCCGGTGCCCATGAAACCGTCGCTGCGGTTGATGTAGAGCTTCTCGGTGGCCTCGATTACCTCGGTAGCCTCGATGGTGTCAAAGTTGCGTATCTCAGTGTGGCGTGGATGGTCGGCGCCATATTTCTCGATGATATACTCATACCAGTTGATGGTCACGTCGGTCATGTGGGCCAGGTCGTGCTCTATCTCCTTGAGCTCTTTCTTGATACGCGCCAGCAGTTCGTCGGCCTTGTCCTTGCTATATTTCAGGATGCGCTGCATCTTGATTTCGAGCAGACGCAGCAGGTCGTCGCGCGTGATGCTGCGCACCAGCTTCTTCTTGAATGGAGCGAACTTCTCATCAAGGAACTCCACCACGGCGTCCTGGTTGGGAGCCTGCTCGAAGCGGGTCTCCTTGTACATGCGTTCCTCGATGAATATGCGCTCGAGCGAGATGAAGAACAGCTGCTCGAGCAGCTCGTTGCGGCGTATCTCCAGCTCCATCCTCAGCAGGTCTCTGGTGTGCTCGACCGAGTGGGTCAGCACGTCGCTGATGGTGAGGAAGCAGGGTTTGTTGTCCTTGATTACGCAGCAGTTGGGCGAGATGTTGGTCTCGCAGTCGGTGAAGGCATAGAGCGCGTCGATGGTCTTGTCGGGACTTGTGCCCGGCGCCAGGTGTATCAGTATCTCCACCTCGGCGGCGGTATTGTCGTCGATGCGGCGTATCTTGATTTTACCTTTCTCTATAGCCTTGGTGATGCTGTCTATCAGTGTCGATGTGGTCTTGGTGAAGGGGATGTCGCGTATGGCGAGCGTCTTGCCGTCTACCTGCTCTATCTTGGCTCTCACCTTGACCACTCCGCCTCTCAGTCCGTCGTTATATTTGGATACGTCTATCGAACCGCCGGTAGGGAAGTCGGGGTAGAGGGCAAACTTCTCGCCGCGCAGATAGGCTATGGCAGCCTGGCATATCTCGGTAAAGTTGTGGGGCAGAATCTTGGACGCCAGACCCACGGCTATACCTTCGGCTCCCTGGGCCAGCAGCAGCGGATACTTCACGGGCAGCGTGATAGGCTCCTTGTTGCGGCCGTCGTACGACAGTTGCCAGTCGGTGGTCTTGGGGTTGAACACCGTGTCGAGGGCAAACTTGGTAAGCCGGGCTTCGATGTATCGTCCGGCAGCAGCACGGTCGCCGGTCAGTATGTTGCCCCAGTTGCCCTGGGTGTCGATGAGCAGCTCCTTCTGGCCCAGTTGCACCAGCGCGTCGCTTATCGACGCGTCGCCGTGGGGGTGCAGCTTCATCGCCTCGCCCACCACGTTGGCCACCTTATTATATCTGCCGTCGTCCATGCGCTTCATGGTGTGCAGTATGCGTCGCTGCACAGGCTTCAGACCGTCCTCGATATGGGGCACGGCACGTTCCAGGATTACGTAGCTGGCGTAATCCAGAAACCAGTTCTTGTACATTCCCGAAAGGTGATGCACGGCAGAAGCGTCGAAACGGTCGGCGGGGCGATAGTCGGAGTGCTGGTCGTTGTCCAGTATATCGTCTGTTTCCTCTTTGGTCTTGTCGTCGTCCATAGTTATTATCGTTTATTGCAGAAAGTTTACAAAATTAGGAGTTTTTTTTGATTTATGCAACGAAAGAATGGCAAAATGCTTGATTTTTCATGATTATGATAGACACGTCGACCCCTGAAACCGAAGAGACGACAACCGGCAGGGCGCTGTGGGGCCCATCGTCGGCTGTCGTCTCTTCAGTAATGGAGTGTCTTGTATCGTTATTGCTTGTCAGTAGCGTCTTCCTTGTCCTTGGGCAGAATGAGATTGAGCACCACGGCCAGGAGGAATACCACAGCCACACAGTTGTCGGCAAATACCGTACGCACAATCTCGGGGAAGATGTTGAACATGTCTGTGGCCTGGGTGAAACCGAGTCCCACGCTCAGCGAGAGGCTCACGATAATCATGTTGCGCTGAGAGAATCCGGAGCGGGCCATCATGCCGAAACCGGCAAAGAGGATGCTGCCAAACATCATGATAGTGCAGCCTCCAAGTACGGCCTGGGGTATGGTGGTAAGCACATAGCCTATAGCCGGGAATATGCCGCCCACAATCATTACCACGGCACCCACGCCTATCGTGAAGCGGTTGACTACGCCCGACATGGCAGCCAGACCCACGTTCTGGCTGAACGAGGTGATGGGGGTACAGCCGAAGAGTCCTGATACACTGCTCACAAAACCGTCGCAGCAGATGGCAGCCCCCATCTCCTTCTGCTTGGGGTCGCGTCCGAGCGCGCTGTTGCAGAGCGCCGATGTGTCGCCTATCGTCTCTGTCGCCGAGACCAGATAGACCGCCGTCACCGAGAGTATCGCGCCGATGTTGAACTCAGGCGTAAAGGGCAGCAGCTTGGGTAGCGCCACAATCGATATATCGCTGAGTCCGCTGTAATCAATCATACCCATGAAGAGAGCGAGGATATAGCCCGCGATGAGGCCCATGAGTACCGACAGCGACCGCAGGAATCCCTTGGCAAACACCTGGCAGAGCAGACAGGCCAACAGCGTCACGCTGCCCACAATCCAGTTGTCCATGCTGCCGAAGTCGGCTGCGCCCAGTCCGCCGGCAAAGGAGTTGGCTCCCACCGGCAGCAGCGAGAATCCGATGGCTGTTACCACAGTGGCTGCCACGACATGCGGAATCAGTTTTATCCAGTATTTGGCGAAAAGTCCCAGCAGTCCTTCCAGCACGCCGCCCACAATCACCGCTCCGATGAGGGTGCCCATACCATAGGCTGCGCCAATGCTGATAGCCAGCGAGAGGAAGGTGAAGGAAATACCCATTACGATGGGCAGCCGCGAACCTATCCGCCATACGGGGTAGAGCTGCACCAGCGTACCTATACCCGCTATTACCATACAGTTTTGTACGAGCACCGCACTGACTGATTTGTCCAACCCTATGGCACTGGCAAGAATCATGATAGGCGCAATGTTGCTGACAAACATGGCCAGTACATGCTGAAGACCGAATGGGACTGCTTTGCCCAATGGTACTCTACCGTCAAGCTGATAGAGATTCTCTGTAGAATTTGTCATAACTATATCAGTATAAATAGAAATATCGCTTGATAACATTTCTTTTCGCTCCGTGTCCATCCCACAGCCATAACTGCACGTGCCGTCAAGCCCCAGGTCTGCCACAGAGACGCTACAAAGTTACAAAAAAACATTGACCTCCAATCCCTCAATCCCCATTTTTTCTTCTGCCATGCACAAGGGGGCGGGATTGGGCGCGGATATATACCTTATTATATATAGGAGGCGTCGCATCCGCTTTGCCATCCGCTGGTGGAGTCGCTTGGGGGAGAATGGCATCCCGTGTTGTCTGTTCCTACATCAAACCACAACATAGCTGAGAACCGATATTCACATGGAGTTCCTCGTTCGTTTCTTACATCAAACCACAACGCGTGATTGAATTGTCTGGGAGCCATGATGGTTGTATATCGTCCGTTTCCTACATCAAACCACAACAAGGCCACAGGCTTAACCCTGCAAGTAACGGTTGTATATCGTCCGTTTCCTACATCAAACCACAACCTGCACCCAACTTTCAATTCTTTGAAAATGTTGTATATCGTCCGTTTCCTACATCAAACCACAACAAATGATGCCCACTTGCCCATAGTAAATTAGTTGTATATCGTCCGTTTCCTACATCAAACCACAACTATGCGCATTTCGCACAATCTCGGTACTCGGTTGTATATCGTCCGTTTCCTACATCAAACCACAACCAGTTAAACCATTAAACAATTAAGATTATGTTGTATATCGTCCGTTTCCTACATCAAACCACAACTGAAAATCCGACCGCTACGAAGATTACTAAGTTGTATATCGTCCGTTTCCTACATCAAACCACAACGAACAACACAAGGTTGAAGAAGAAGCAACAGTTGTATATCGTCCGTTTCCTACATCAAACCACAACCCGTGTTGTCTTCGCTGTCCTCTCCAATCGGTTGTATATCGTCCGTTTCCTACATCAAACCACAACTTGTAGAATCGTGGACTGTGAACCTCTACGGTTGTATATCGTCCGTTTCCTACATCAAACCACAACACAGTTGCTCTCTGCTCTACAGGGATTTGTAGTTGTATATCGTCCGTTTCCTACATCAAACCACAACCGCAGGTGCGAGAGTCCAAAATAGTTTCACGTTGTATATCGTCCGTTTCCTACATCAAACCACAACCCTCGCTATACTAAATTTGGTCGCGACTTGTTGTATATCGTCCGTTTCCTACATCAAACCACAACTAAAGAACGAGCGGAAGTTGCGTGAGCTGGTTGTATATCGTCCGTTTCCTACATCAAACCACAACTATATACGTCTTGTTGATTTTCGCCTACAAGTTGTATATCGTCCGTTTCCTACATCAAACCACAACACGGGTTACAAAGTCTTTGTGGATGGCGTGTTGTATATCGTCCGTTTCCTACATCAAACCACAACTATACATGCACTAACATGGGATGATGGAGGGTTGTATATCGTCCGTTTCCTACATCAAACCACAACTGTGAGCTGTGCAATCTCCTTGTCTTTTGCGTTGTATATCGTCCGTTTCCTACATCAAACCACAACTATTCACCGCCATTACGCAAAAAAAGGTCGTTGTATATCGTCCGTTTCCTACATCAAACCACAACTGTTTATAAGGGATATTCTGCTAATGCTAGTTGTATATCGTCCGTTTCCTACATCAAACCACAACCTTTCTTGTGCATGGACAGATAACCAAATGGTTGTATATCGTCCGTTTCCTACATCAAACCACAACTCTGTAAGTACTCCTACTTCTGATATTACGTTGTATATCGTCCGTTTCCTACATCAAACCACAACTTGCGCATTGCTCACAATCTTGGTACTCAGTTGTATATCGTCCGTTTCCTACATCAAACCACAACTATCGTTGTATATAACCAGCTTTTTCCATGTTGTATATCGTCCGTTTCCTACATCAAACCACAACTGGTCAGGCCATCAGCCATATCAACGTTAGGTTGTATATCGTCCGTTTCCTACATCAAACCACAACACACGCTTATACCTATAAAGGTAGCTTAGGTTGTATATCGTCCGTTTCCTACATCAAACCACAACCCACTCCCAGGTAGATGCTGCGCAGCCTGGGTTGTATATCGTCCGTTTCCTACATCAAACCACAACGGTGTCTCTCTTCGTGATACTCATGTTACGTTGTATATCGTCCGTTTCCTACATCAAACCACAACACGGCTCATGGAGAGGTATCTCCTGATGAGTTGTATATCGTCCGTTTCCTACATCAAACCACAACTTGCCAATTACAAAATCGTCAAACTCACTGGTTGTATATCGTCCGTTTCCTACATCAAACCACAACTGTATTCAGCACCGACAAGACACTCGTCGCGTTGTATATCGTCCGTTTCCTACATCAAACCACAACGAGTATCGGCTTGAATGTTTTCAAGTTTGGGTTGTATATCGTCCGTTTCCTACATCAAACCACAACCAGCCTTTGTAACGTTGCTATGCGGAACAAGTTGTATATCGTCCGTTTCCTACATCAAACCACAACTTCGCTATAATAGCATCCTCCGCAGCCTGTGTTGTATATCGTCCGTTTCCTACATCAAACCACAACCCATTGGATGTAAACACAATACGCCCTCCGGTTGTATATCGTCCGTTTCCTACATCAAACCACAACTTATGCTGCATATCAACACTATTCTCCATAGTTGTATATCGTCCGTTTCCTACATCAAACCACAACGGATGAACCCCCACGAAAAGCGGAGCAACTGTTGTATATCGTCCGTTTCCTACATCAAACCACAACTCCATAAATAGTAGGGTTTTTAATAAAGCTGTTGTATATCGTCCGTTTCCTACATCAAACCACAACTTAATTGCCGTCACCGTGTTACTTATTACGTTGTATATCGTCCGTTTCCTACATCAAACCACAACCGCCGTTTATCATTATGTGTACAAAGGTCAGTTGTATATCGTCCGTTTCCTACATCAAACCACAACTATGCGCATCGCCAAAAATCTCGGTACTCGTTGTATATCGTCCGTTTCCTACATCAAACCACAACCTTCACCTATAACGATGCGCACTTGCCAATGTTGTATATCGTCCGTTTCCTACATCAAACCACAACGCCAAAGTCACAAACAGAGACTTCTTGTCTGTTGTATATCGTCCGTTTCCTACATCAAACCACAACTCCTGGTGTCCTCGTGGTGCCTGGTGTCCGTTGTATATCGTCCGTTTCCTACATCAAACCACAACGGCTACCGCCCCAGTCCTACAGATGATACGGTTGTATATCGTCCGTTTCCTACATCAAACCACAACTTCTTTTGTCAACGGATTTCACGGATTTCGTTGTATATCGTCCGTTTCCTACATCAAACCACAACAGGTCGTTGTAGCGTATCACCTTGTCGGCAGTTGTATATCGTCCGTTTCCTACATCAAACCACAACATTAACGTCTCCGATATTGATAGCCTTGCAGTTGTATATCGTCCGTTTCCTACATCAAACCACAACTAAAGCGCCGTCTTTCCCTGCTTCCCAAGCGTTGTATATCGTCCGTTTCCTACATCAAACCACAACCTGCATCGCCTTTCGGCGAAAAGCAGGGCAGTTGTATATCGTCCGTTTCCTACATCAAACCACAACGGTGCAGTAAGAGATGAAGCATTTGTAGCGTTGTATATCGTCCGTTTCCTACATCAAACCACAACACACTAAGCTCACGGTCTCGCCGTCAAACGTTGTATATCGTCCGTTTCCTACATCAAACCACAACGTACGTGGACTATAGGGACGTAAGCGCGTGGTTGTATATCGTCCGTTTCCTACATCAAACCACAACATGGTGCAGTTCCAATAATAACTGGTTACAGTTGTATATCGTCCGTTTCCTACATCAAACCACAACAGGTAAGGGTAACAGCAGAGTTAAATAGTGTTGTATATCGTCCGTTTCCTACATCAAACCACAACAAACTTACAATAGACAACGCATGGATGCCGGTTGTATATCGTCCGTTTCCTACATCAAACCACAACAGGATATTTAGCATAAAACTCTTTTGCGTGTTGTATATCGTCCGTTTCCTACATCAAACCACAACGTTCGATGCCTAATAAGTTGCGGATTTATTGTTGTATATCGTCCGTTTCCTACATCAAACCACAACTCCGATACCCTTCAATTAATTCGTGCGCTTGTTGTATATCGTCCGTTTCCTACATCAAACCACAACACTGATGGGGTCTGGGCCTCATCTTCCACCGTTGTATATCGTCCGTTTCCTACATCAAACCACAACCTGTCACCGCTACCCATCGCGCAATCATCCGTTGTATATCGTCCGTTTCCTACATCAAACCACAACTTCTCAACCACCGTGCCATACGCGGCTCTGGTTGTATATCGTCCGTTTCCTACATCAAACCACAACCTGGTAACGCTTAATATGGTCATGCCCAATGTTGTATATCGTCCGTTTCCTACATCAAACCACAACTGGTAGGTGTTCCCACATTTCGCGTGGGCGGTTGTATATCGTCCGTTTCCTACATCAAACCACAACCTACGAAGGTGAAATGAAGACGTTCTACCTGTTGTATATCGTCCGTTTCCTACATCAAACCACAACCCAGAACTCTACATATTTTGCGACCAGTTCGTTGTATATCGTCCGTTTCCTACATCAAACCACAACAGTTCGCACATGTACAAGTACAGCGAGACGGTTGTATATCGTCCGTTTCCTACATCAAACCACAACGATTTGTATTATCAAGATGTTCTAAATCAGTTGTATATCGTCCGTTTCCTACATCAAACCACAACCTATAATATCTAATAAGCTATATACTAATATATTACTTATACTTTTTATTATAAAAAATGGCCGTGTAGGCTTTGTTCTATCGCAAAAATACTAAAAAAACTCCAACTGAACAGGTTCGCTGATGATTTTTTTTGTGATTTTGCTTAGTTTAGTACTCTTGGGAACTCCCCAAAAGTTGTAGATTTCTCCATATTGTCGGTCTGTCACAGTCAGAATGCTTACCTTCCCTGATTCAGGCAGCATAGATTTTATTCTTTTGATATGCACTTCCATGCTCTCACGTGATGCGCAGTGCCTGATGTATACAGAGAATTGCATCATGGCGAAACCGTCCTTTTCTAAGTTCTTCCGAAATAGGGAGGCTGCCTTCATCTCCTTCTTCGTCGTGACCGGTAGGTCAAAGAAAACGAATATCCACATGATATGGTATGCATTTAGCCTGTATTCTGTCATGTCACCTCGGGCAATGTCAGTTTTTTCGCTTCTAATGAGTAATATTTCATGAGCGATGCAGACGTAAAAGTCAGAGCTACTTGTAGAGGCCTTGTCTTGCTTCCTATCTTTACATCACAATTGAGGACTCTCAGTATTAGTTCTTTAGTTGTCTTGTTTACCTCATGGTGACCGTCACGGTACAGTTGATAGACGATTTCATCGACATAGGGGCGATAGGGTTCCATGACATCGTCTGCCAGGGGAAAAGCATTGTATCTGCTTTTATGGAAGACGCCTAAATTGGGTAAGAGACCAGAGCCGAGTAGCGCACGTGCAGTAGCTGCCCTAAGGATGGAATAACCATAATTGAGCATTGCGTTGGGCACGGGGCCTTCTCTCTCCCTCTTGAAGTTTCCACCAAACAGTAGATTCCAATATACTTTTGCGGCAATTCCCTCACGGTTGTCAGTGTCGCCACTCCTTACAGCCATATATAATGGCTTGAGAGCAGCTCCATTCAATCCCAACTTGGTTAATAACAGCGACTGGTTTTTGATTTTTGCTTCTATAATCTGTTTCCATACCTGCTTCTTCATAGGGTCGCTTACTGCCAATTGGCTCTTGATGCTTTCTGCCTGGGTGGTGTTTGCGTCCAGAGGCTGCAGCATGGCTGTTGGCATCTGCTTGTTGTCGCATAAGATTACAGCAACATTATTCTTCACCAACTCGTTGAGCAATGGCAGGCTGATGCTTATCTGCTGGTTTTCCAACATCACACATCCTAAGTCTTCTATCGGACGCGTTACCACATCGTCGCTATCTTTCCATGAGATTACCAATTGGCAATTCTTCAGAGAGAGCCTTGCTGGAGTGGAGAAGAATAATGTTTGCTTTATCATATCATCTTAGTCTTTTGATTTGACCATCCTCGTTGATTGCAAAGTCGTATCCTTGGACAAGGGCTTTAATTTGGCCATGCAACATACGTATTGAAGAACGTAATTCTTCCCCTTGCTTATAAGCCCCATCCACAGCTTTTATCTCTTTGTTCGCCCGGGCCTCTTCATGGAACGTAAGTGTAATTCTGCCATAAGAATTAGAGCCAACATTTAGAATTGACAACCCCGTCACCTTATACAATCTCCTACTAATCTCAGCTTTTGTTCCTTCCCAGATTTCAGAGGGATTGTTTTCATAGAGCAGCACCATGGTTCCTATCTTCAGCGTATAAGCCAATGGGTAGCCGTTTGTGCTCTTGACGGGTACTATATTGTAGTCGGCAGCCTCTTTGTCATTACTGGTCTTGAAGTATCGTGCGGCTTCCAGCATATTGACAAGCTCAAACTCGCTCTTTTCTTTCCCCTTTTGGTCTTTCCCCTTGTAGATAGCCATCATATAGTTTCTGTCATTTGCCACATGGAAGGTTCTCTTATACTTTTTGACCGACTGGTCGCGATGCTGTCGGATGTGCAAAGGTGATGTTACAGAGGGCATGTAGCATCTTACCTTCTTGATAGGTATCCGTTTCTCTTCATTCATCCATATCGGGCCGGCGATAGCCTCTTTTATTCCCTTCTCGGCTATGGCTTTTCTTATGATTTCCCTTACAGTTTCATCTACAATGCTCTTTATAAAGCTATCAACATTGAGTTGTGCCACATTGAGCGATGCCAGCTCCACGCGTTTCACATACTTGATTTCTCCATCGTGTTCGATAGCTCCATAGTATGTATCATTATGCAGGCTGCCACGGGCAGCATCTCCTTTACTCATGACTTTCTTGCCATTGATGAGAATGCGCCTACGCCCTTGCTTGTGCATATTGTCGGGAGTATAATGATAGACCAGCAATTCATCCTGGATAGTTTTCATATCCGTGACAAATGTCGGCCAAGGCATGTCGAAATGAGCTTTTGACGCGCCAAACCATTCCGAGTTTTCCTCATCGTGATAGTAGGCTCCTAACTTGTTGTATTCATCCCTTCCTATGCAGGCGATGACGATGGCATCGATGCAGTGATGTACATGGTTCACACGCTCTTTCTTGTCATAGATTTCCTGTATACCCCAGATTTTTCGGAAGTCTGATGTGGCTATGCCCTTGACGATATAGACATGATGGAACAATGACTGCAGATACAGGCGTGCATATTTGGAAATGATGCTGATGTCTGCTCCTTGTCTGCGGCTGAAGCCTTCGGGAACTTCCTTCATGGTAAACCTCATATACTTGCCTTTCCAGTAGTCGCGTTTTATCTCGAATAGGCGGCGCTTGCGTATCATCCTGTCTCTCTGCTCTTTAGTACTGCAACCCTTGGTGGTGCGTTTGTTCTTGCGTATTTTGGTCTCCAGCTCTTCATATTCCCTTTTCCATCCGGATATTCGGGAGAGGATTTCTTCGTGATTGGGCAATTCTGAAGGCAACTTGGTCTTCTTGGTCTCGCGATTGAATCTGCAGTCACAGAGTGTCAGGTTCATACGCGTGCTGTCTCCGCCCACACTGCGTGGTATGGTGTGCTCGATGTCATACTTGGGATTGGCGCCGATGAAGCTGGCTACCGAGATGTTGTCTCCGGTATAGAGGCAAATGTGCTTTTGCTCTTCCCACAGCATATATTTCAGTATGTCTTTATCATTCGGCACGATTTCTAATCCCGTTTCCTCTTTGTACAAGTCGATGATGGCTTTGCGTGCCTTATCCTTCTCATTTTGGTTCTCGCGTTGGTAGTCGTGCAGGGCAGCCCGCTTGTTGGCATCGTTCAGTTCGCGCGCAAACTCGATATGTATAGTGGTGTCGGCATCTATTTTCCCTTCCGCCAGAAGGCGGTTTATCAGTTTGCGCAGTCTGAACATCGAGCGCATAGCCATAGGGTTGCGTACGCTGTCCAGACGAGGAGACCCCAAGCGGTATTCGCCCAGTTCGTTGGGCATGACCCGTGCGTAGGTTTCAGTCATCGAGGGATGATACAGTTCCTTCAGCGCGTCATCCGTCGCACCATACTGCTGCTTCAGATAGTCTTTGATGCAGACCTCCAGCGTTCGTGAGTCTGTGCGGGCGTCATATCTATTTATCTCATTGATGACGTTCTCTATTGCACCTTCTCTGGTTTCCGGCAATTCCCATATATACTGAGGCACGACCTTCCCCATATTCGCCAAGAATACGGCATGCGAATAGAGCAGACCTCTACGCAGGAAAGGAAGAATCTTGAGGATGGCTTTCAGACTGAGCGAGGCATAGGCAGACGGTATCTTGATGGTGCTGAATTTCTTTGCATCCTCTTCGTCGAGTTGCAGCCGCTTTTGGGCAAACTCTTTCAGCTTGTCGGTGTCTGAATAGAAAAACAGCGCATGCCATACGTCATTTATTATCTGGCTTCCGCTCTTGCCTTCGCCCAATGTATATACCTCGCGGATGCCTTTTTCCCAGTCATCATCGAATATGTCTTTTAGGCTGGCAGTTACGGGACAGCCGGAGACTGAGGTGTCCATATCGTAATTGAACAAATATGGCATTTTGGCATCTTTGCTTTTCTTGATGCAGCTATACATCTTCTTGGGGGCAAGTTTCTTGGCAATATCCTCAAAGTCGAAATTCGCTTTTGACTTCCTGTAGAACAGGGGCATGATGTTTTCCCGTTCTTCCGCATTGAGTGGGCGCAGCGTTGCGTCTTCGGGTGTCTTTATCTTGATATTGTTGATAAACGCCAGCATCCTGAATTCTTCATATTTAGGATGAGACACCGGACATTTAGCCTTGTTCTTTTCAAAGACACATTTGCCTACCTGCTTCTTCTGAGATTTCAGCGGCCGCTGGTTGAATATGGCTTTTTCTATCTGCTGCGCGAGGTCTTCAGGGAGCCTCTGCTTCTCACAGATAGCCTTAAACTCGGCATGGTAATGCTCTATACGGGCAGTATAATGATTGCGTATCTTCTCCTTATTATTATATAATGTATAGAAGTAGTCGCCGAGATATTCGCAGCCGGCTTTTTCCATCTCTTTGGTAAGGTCACTGATGCCTTCCTTTACCTTGCCACTGTCATCAGAGTCCTGTTCTTTGCGGTTGCTCAGAAAACCTCTGCGTTGGATGATGTGGTAGAAGGCGCGACCAAGTTCGTAGCGGTCTGTCAGCTTGTCCATATCCAGCACTTCGTGCAGACATCTGTGTCTGCATGCATAGGGATTCTTTCCAGCTGCGTCATCGGTGCTTTGCCATTGCATGAAGAGCTCGGTTTTGGGATATATCTTTTTGAGGCGCCAGTCTCTCAGTTCTTCATGTGAGAGTGGAGGGCAGAGATGATTGTCACTCAGAATGTGCAGCAGGTTTATTTTGCGCAGCTTGATGCGGTAATAGCGTACGCGGGTACTCTTGTGCAGCGTGCGTTCTGAGGCTTTTGATGACTCTATACCTTTGTCAATCTTTACACCTTCCTGGAAGATGTTTACACCGCGGTCTTTCAGATGATAGCCCTTCTCGTCCTTATCTACGATGGCCCAGCCGAGGCTGTTGGTGCCGGTGTCTATGCCAAGAATTCGTGCCATAATGAGTTATGATGATGTTTTCTTAGTTATTTTCGGTAAAAATACAGAAAATTGTTTGTTTGAACAAATTATTTGTTATATATTTGCAGCAGAGAATAAGATTCCTACATCTTATCACAATAAGGCAGTAATGCCGAAGGGTAAAACCTATACTCCCGCTTCGGTGGGAGTTTTTTTGTTTTTAGCCTCCTTGACTTTACAAATCCTCCATAATGTTTTGTCTCAGCTTGTCCTGGTTGGCTTTGTCGTAGTAGCTGAGCTGCACGAAGCAGTCGAATTTCTGATGTATTATCTCGAGGGTTATATCTCCGTTCTTGCAGGCAAAGGTGCTATGGTATTTGCAGCGGTCAAGCTGAACTTCGCACATGCGGCTGCTGTCGTCATCTGCAAACTTGCTTTGAAATTCCTCCACACATACTTTGGGCTCGCCGTATTTCTCGGTGAGCATGTCCTTATAGCTGGAGTAGCAGCTTTCGAGGTCGGCCCACTTGTCCATCTTAGGAAACTCTACGCAGACACGGCATATCATGCCGCTCTTGTCGGCCACGGCATAGATATGGCAATTCTTGTAACCGGCAAACTCGCCTTTCAGCACCGACACTCCGTCTTCGGTGCCTAAGGGCACATATCCTTTGGCCTTGAGCTTGAGGGTAAACGACTGCAGGGTTCCTTCCATAGGGATGCCCTTAAACTTCATGTGTTCGGTCTGGGCTGAGCAGAGGCATACTGTCAATGTCAGCAGCAATGTACATAATAGATGTTTCATAGTTGTATGTGTTAGTTGATTGTTATTGGGTGCTCGGTATACTCTTTTCGGAGATAGACTTGATACGATTTTCCCTGCCTATGGTTTCGGCGATGTCGTATTGTCCCCATCCTTCTTCCCGTGGATTTTTCTTGATCATCTCGTCATACCACCAGTCGTAGTGCTCGCGGCCGATGATGCCCAGATCGTAGGCTTGATGCACCATTGCGGCTATCGAGGTACCATAGACACCGCGCAGGTCGGCCAACTCTGCGAGGGTGATGTTGTTGCGGTGGGCGCCTACCTCTTCTATATATGTGTCAGGAGGGAAGAGAAAGTAGCTGGCAAACTTGCTGCATAGTTTCTCTGTCATCGCAGCCTCTGTGCCGTCGGCAATGGTGAGTATCAGGTGCCCTAACTCGTGACAGGCGGTGAAACGCAGTCTTTCGACGGTAGTCTTCTCCGGGCGCGAGTCGATGATGATGAGCGGATGGATGGCGTCTGCCCAGGTACTGAGCCCGTAGACATCCTTGGGCAGAGGCGTGTCGAGTATCTTTATGCCCTTGCGCTCCATGAGCCGCAGCAGATGGGGCAGGGGACCCTCGCCGCAGCGCCATGACTTGCGTAGCAGTTGTGCTGCCTTGAGTGCTTCATCTTGGGTGCCCACAACGACCGGTGCTATCTCGTTGACAAACGTATGGGCTATGCCAGTCCGCTGTTCTTCAGCCAGATACTGCTCAGCCCAATATGCCACTTGGGCCGATATCATCTCTGTCGCCTCGTCTCCCATGCCGCTTCCTATCCCCGTGCGCAGCATGGGGCGGTCTATCTCTACGCCGTGGCCCATCAGATAGTCAGTACTGATGGCGAGCGCCTCGGCGAGGGCGTGCAACAGAGGTGGCTTGGGAGTCATCGCCCCTTGCTCATAGCGTGATATGCTCTGCCGCGTCAGCCCGATTCGGCATCGGTCAGCCAGCTGTGCCATGCTGAGGCCGCTCATCAGGCGCGCCGCCCGCAGACGTATGCTAAAGCAGTTGTGTTTCATCTTAATAGGATATTTGTTGACAAATTTAGTGATAATATCTCGAATTGTCAACAAAATCGCCATATTTTTTTTATATCCAGGCGATTATCTGCAGTTTTCCCTCTTCCTCCCTGCCATCACCTCCTCATCATCCGCAAATAAAATACAGGGAAATATAGTTGGTTGTCGTTGGCATAACAAGTGCTCATAACGCTTCCTGCTCTGCGTGTGTCCGAGTCCAGCGGTCCGTATGCTGGTTCTGCCCCAATGTCACGGCCGCTTTCAGCCGCTATGGGGCAGAAGAGGTGTCATCTGGTATATTCTTCGGGCAATACAGGCATGGCACCATGCTGTGTGCAGACGTATGCCGATACCTTCACCGCCAGTTCGTGGGCTTCCCTTACGCTCTTGCCCTTCAGGATGCTTGCCACAAATGCGCCTGTGAACGAATCGCCGGCGCCCACGGTGTCAGCCACTTCCACTCTGGGTGTCTCGATAAATGATATCTCGCCTGGGGTAAATACGTAGCTGCCGTTTACGCCACAGGTCAGGATGAGCATCTTCAAGTTGTATTTGCCCAGGAGAAGCCAGCATTTGTTCTCCAGGTCTATACCCGGATAGCCGAAGAGGCGGCTTATGGTGATCAGTTCCTCGTCGTTGATCTTGAGGATATTGCATCGCTTGATGCTCTCGGTGATAATCTCCTTGTTATAGAATCCTTGACGCAGATTGATGTCAAAGATTTTGAGAGTTTCTTTCTCTTCAGGCATATTGTCGAGAAAACGGTAGATGGTATTGCGTGACACCTCGTTGCGCTGGGCCAGCGAGCCATAGCAGACGGCGGTGCAGTTCTTGGCCAATCTGTCCAGGGCGGGGGTATAGGGTATATTGTCCCAGGCTGCTCCTTCCTTGATGTCATAGCAGGGTATTCCATTGGCGTCGAGCGTCACCTGTACGGTGCCGGTAGGGTAGTCTATCTTTTCTATCTCATAGTTGAGATGGTGGTCGTCGAGTTCCTTTTCCAGTTCCTTGCCCAACTCGTCATCACCCATTGCGCTGACAGCCCAACTGTCGAGCCCAAACTGAGAGACATGATAGGCGAAGTTGGCTGGAGCGCCACCGAGTTTCTTTCCACTTGGCAGCATGTCAAAGAGAGCTTCGCCGATACCTATTACTGATTGTTTCTTTTCCATTGTCGTTTTTAGTTTTAGATTGCTGGATATATTGTCTGTCTTCCGTTGCGTGGGCTTCTTTCTGGCGGTGCCCATTGCTACGGTCCAATCTTTTGGACAGTCTGTACACATCAGTACATCCTTTCTCTGTATCTGCCAATGGTGTGCAGACTGTCTCTTCTTGCCTGTCTGCTATTTCTTCTCTTGTGGTTTCTGGTCTAAGTCGATGATAACCTTCATACTCGTCTCGCGATGGCTGTCGATGAATCTGTATGCGTCATCATATTCCTCAAAGGCGAAACGGTTGCTTATGAGAGGCTTGAGGTTGACGATGCCTTTGCTCACATAGTCGATGGCGGTGAGATAATCCTCGTGGCGGTACATCATCGATCCGATCAGGCGCAGTTCGTGTTCGCCCAGGTGAAACATGCTAAGGGCTGGGTCTTTGGCAAAGACAGCCACGACCACGATGTCGCTACCCTTCTCGATGGTCTCCATCAGCGAGCGTATAGAAACCTCTACGCCAGCCACTTCAAAGCCTACCTGATAGCCTTCTTCGCCGAAGAGTTCTTGGGCAGCTGCCTTAAGGGGCTTCTTGGTGATGTTGAGCGTATGCTCGATGCCACACTCGCGGGCTTTGCCCAGACGCAGGTCGCTCACGTCGGTGATTAGTACGTTCTTGGCGCCACGGGCGATACAGAACTGGGCGATGAGATTGCCGATGGTTCCAGCACCGCTCACTACTACATTCTTGCCTTTCACCTCGGTGCGGTTGCTGGCATGGGCGCCTACGGCGGCAGGTTCTATCATGGCTCCATAGTCGAGGCTCATCCCTTCGGGCAACTTGGCTACGCGGTCATCGTCTACGACGAAGAGGTCCTGGGCTGCGCCGTCAGCCTGGAATGCCTGTACACGCAGATGTTCGCAGACATTATACTGTCCGCGTTTACAGGGGTTGCACTTGCCGCAGACCAGCTGTGGGCGGGCGGTGATGTGGTCACCGGGGCTGCATACGGTTACCTCGCTGCCTACAGCCACTACCACTCCCGAGTACTCATGTCCCTGTACCACTGGATAGAATGTGGCGGGGTGGAGACCGTGGTAAGAGTGTATCTCACTGCCGCAGATGCCGATGCGCTTGATGTTGACGAGCACCTGATGGGCTGTCAGGTCAGCTGCCTTGGGTTCTGCTATTTCCTTAAACTCGATTCGCTTGGGTTCTACTAATATTGCTTGTCTCATAGTTATATTGTTTTTTATAGTTGTTATCGTTAATGTTAGTGTGTTGGGCAATTTCCGTTTGTCTTGTCCCACCCATCGGCCTGATGACCGATGGAGTTTTATTTCTTTTTGTTTTCCAGTTCTGTCATGATCTGGTTGTATTGTTTTTTGTTGAGTCTGTATAGACAGAGACACCCTGCGGTGATGATCCATAACACTCCTGGTATGGTGCTGAAGGCGTGGTGCATGATGCTCAGCACTTCCGGGTTCTGCACAGCGTTGCTTACATATCCTGCACTGCCCAGGGCAATGGCGAGAAGCGATGTGCCGAGCGCCATGCCTATCTTGTTGCCCAGAGAGATGAAGGCATACTGGAATCCATCGTTTCTGATGCCCGTTTTCCACTCACCATATTCCACGCAGTCTGGGATGATGGCATAGATGGCTGTGTTGAATCCAGAGAAGAAGAACCATGACAATGCTGAGAACAGATAGAACATGATGGCGCTACCGTTGGGACTGAAGAAGTACAGAGCTATCATCGTGACACCGGTGAGGAAGGCGAAGATGGCTGCAGCCAGACCCTTGTTGCCGGTCTTTCTGAATACCATGGGGAAGCAGGCTGCACCGATGATACTTGGCACGATGATGGCCATCGAATAGAAAGAAAAGAGCGTGGCCGAACCTTCTACATAAGTGAAATAGTAGAGCATGTCGGCGTTGCGTCCATAGTGGATGAAACCGAAGAGGAGCTGGCCTAAGAGAGCGAGCATATAGGGCTTGTTCTTCATCATGGCACAGAGCTGTACCTTCAGCGGGAGCTTCTGACCCACAGGTATCTCCACCACCTCTTTGGTTTTGCGGAAACAGAACAGATGGCAGGCGGCGAAGATGATGCCATAGAGCACAGCCACGGCGAGATAGCCATATTTGGTGTCGCCGGCACCAAACCAGCTGATGAGTGGCACGGTTACGATGTTGATTACGCCGATGGCCATCATCGCGCTTACCGAGCGGCTGGTGTTGAGTTTGGCTCTCTCGTCGATATCCTGTGTCATGGCTCCGCAGAGAGTGCCATAAGGCAGGTTGACGCAGGTATAGCCCAGTACCAGGATGCAGTAGGTCACTGCCATGTAGATGATCTTGGCGGTCTGGCTCCATTCGGGGTGTGCCCAGAAAGTGAGTATCAGCACCAGTGCCGTGATAGGGGCTCCGAAGAGCAGCCATGGGCGGAATCGTCCCCAGCGAGTATGGGTCTTGTCGGTGAGTGCGCCGATGATTGGGTCGTTGATAGCATCCCAGAATCGGGATATAAGCATCAGGGTGGCTACAGCGCTCATGCTGATTCCAAACACGTCTGTGTAGAATATCATGAGGAAGTTGCCTACAAACATCCAACTGAAGTTGCAGCCCACGTCGCCCATGCCATAGGCGAGCTTGCTGATGAAGGGAACTTTCCCCTCTGCATTGTTTTTCTACGAGTCGTTCATCTGTGAACAGTTCGCTTGACATTTACTGTCTTGTTCCATCTTTTTTAGGTTTGGGTAGTGTATTGTTGTTTTTAATTCTTAGGTGTTGGGAAGTAGTACTCTCCGAGAGAGCCTGCTCTTCCCTTATCATGCTGTAAAGGTAGCGTGAATTCGCAGGCAATTCAAGAAAAAAAGCATCTTTTTTCCCACAACCGTTCTCGCAACCGTTCCCATTTTCTGCAACCGTTCCCAAAAAGATCCGCATTTTGTTGTTGCTCTCATGGAGAATAAGTATCTTTACAAGCGCATAGACAAAAGACCCAAAGAGATATGGCAAAATACGTCACCATTATGGATATTGCAAGGGTATTGGGCATCTCCAAGTCCACCGTCTCCCGTGCCCTCTCGGGAGATACCGGCAATGTGAAGGCCGAAACCCTGCAGAAGATTTTGGCAACCGCTGAGCAGATGGGGTATCATCGCAACGAACTGGCAGTACATCTCAGGCAGCAGAGTACCCACAACATCGGCATCATCATCCCCGAAATCATCACTACGTTTTATATGACATTTATCAACGAGGCACAGGCCATCCTGCGCAGACAGGGCTACAAGGTGATGATAGCCATCTCCAATGAGAATACCGAGCAGGAACGTGAGAATATCCTGATGATGGAGCAGTTGCGCGTCGATGGCATCCTGATGAGTGCCTGTGACAAGGAGCGCAACGTAGATCTATATAATAAGGTGATAGAGCGAGGCATCCCCATCGTGTTTTTTGACAGAACCGTGGAGAGGGTCAGGGCTTCCCAGGTGCGCATGGACGATTATATCATGGCGTTTTTCATGGTTGAGGCTTTGCTGCGCAAGGGTTACAAGCACATCATCCATATTCCCGGTCCGTCTTATATCCGCAACAGTTATGAACGGTTGAGAGGTTATCGTGAGGCGCTTGAGAAGTTTCATGTCGAGTACCAGTCGCATGATGTCCTGCTGCCGGCATTGTCGGCCGAAGAGGGCAGTTGGGTGATGGAGCAGTATCTGGCCAAGGGGGTGCCTTTTGACGCCGTCTTCGGATTTACGGAGACCGCTGTCCTGGGAGCCAAGAGCGTCATCCAGAAGCACGGCTTGCGCATCCCTGACGATGTGGCGCTCTGCTGCATGTCGGGTACTACCCTGGCCACCTTGGTACATCCCCAGCTGACGGCTGTCGAACAGCCTATCGCCAAGATGGCGCAGGAGGGGTGCCGACTGCTGTTGGAGCATCTTGCCGATGCAGACAAGCCGATAGAGGAGATAGCTCTGAGAGGCGAAACCGTAATAAGAGAGTCTACATAGAGGCAGCGGGTGTGTCATCCATAGGATATGGCACACCCGCTGCTTGTCTTGTCTGCTTCCTTTACGGCTCCAGAGTCTCTGCTTCCGCTTCTGCCATGCAGCTGTAGAAATACAGGGAAATATAGTTGGTTGTCGTGGAAAAATAGTATTTTTGTAACCCGAAGGACAATATATACACTAACAGACAATATGATGAAAGTAATCCATTCTGAACTCGCCCCCAAAGCGGTGGGGCCTTACAGCCAGGCCATTGTGGCCGGTGGCTTCGTTTTTGCGTCGGGCCAGCTGCCCATCGATCCTGCCACAGGTGAATTTGCCGAGGGCGGCATCAAGGAGCAGACCCGCCAGTCGCTCACCAATGTTACCCATGTGCTTGCCGAGGCAGGCATCGACCTGAGCCATGTGGTCAAGACCACGGTGTTCCTCTCTGATATGGCCAACTTTGCTGCCATGAACGAGGTCTATGCCACCTTCTTCAGCGAGCCTTACCCAGCCCGCTCGGCGGTGGCTGTCAAGAAACTGCCCAAGAATGCGCTCGTAGAGGTAGAGGTTGTGGCTGCTCTCTGATTTCCCTTCCTCCGCGCCCCGATGGCGTGCGAGTCTAATTGACAAGCCGTGTGGCTTTCCCGAGGTCATTGTGACTGGTATCGGGTGACCACACGGCTTGTTTTCGGGATGTCCGCAGACGATAGCTGCGCCCATCCTCCTATGCGACGGTCACCGAAGGCAAAGGGGAGGTTATCGTGGTTGCTGTCAGTATGCTATAAGATGACAGGAGCATCATGGCTGCAGCGTTTTTAGCTTGCCGCCAGATGCTCCTGTTATTCGTTTTTCGTCGGTTAGGTGTCTTCTTACTTCACCACAAACACCTTGGTCTCATGCGCAGCCACGCTTCCTTTCCAGCTCTTGGCTTTCCGGGCTATGTCTCGGTGCTGCCATACATCGCGCACGGTGTACTTGCCGTTGAGCCCGAGGCTTGCAAAGTTGAGGCTTATGCGTTGGGCTTCGTCCGAGGGGTTGAGGATGGCCACAGCGTGCGAACCGTCGGCGAGCGGTTTGATGTAGACCTGCTGCGCAGGCAGGTTCACGATGCGCTCGGCAGCCTTGCCCAGAGCGTCTTGGTTGATGGCGATAATCTCTTTGTTGAGCAGAATGCGGCGGTCATCGTCGGTCACCTTACGCAGGTCGTTGGTCATGGCAAGCACCGACGACAGCATACACCACATGCTCATCTGCGTCTGATATTCGGTCGTGGTACAACCTACGCCACCGAGGTCGCTCGACGGGCCGCCCGTTCCGTACAGGCCGACCACCAGCATATCCATGTCGGGCCATTGTCCCGGACGGGCGTGTTTTGCCAGAGGCGCCGTTATGTCGATGATGTCCAGAATACCCATGCCGCCTTGTTTCACGATGTCCTTCCACATATCGCGCACATCGCCTGAGGTACGCCAGAGCTGTCCTCCCACCTCTTCGCACCACTCTTCGCATTGGCGCTGACCCCACTCGCAGATGCCGAGCACGATGTCGCGCCCCGAGTTCTGCAGAGCGTTAGCCATAGTGCGGTAGCGCTGTCGGGCGGTGGCACTGTCGGCAGGAGCGTTGCAGTAGTCGTACTTCAGATAGTCTATGCCCCACGAGGCGAAGGTGCGTGCGTCCTGCTTCTCAAAACCCAGACTCGCTGTCCGTCCGCCGCAGGTGAGCTGTGCCGCATCCGAGTAGATGCCGAGCTTCAGTCCTTTGGAGTGTACATAGTCGGCGAGCGCCTTTATGCCCGACGGAAACTTCTCCGGGTCGGGTATGATGTTGTTCTCGCGGTCGCGTCCGCCTTGCCAGAGGTCGTCGATGAAGATGTATTCGTAGCCGGCATCACGGAATCCGCCTTCTACCATGGCGTCAGCGGTTTCGCGTATGAGCTGTTCGTTGATGTTGCCCTGAAAGAGGTTCCATGTCATCCATCCCATTGGTGGTTTCGGAGCAAGTTGTCGACGTGGGGTGGGGGTGTTCTCTGCCCAAGCGAAGAGCGACGCGAGGCAGAGCGCTGCCGATAGGATAAGTGATTTGTTCATAATGATTTGTCAATTGGTTGTTTGTTATTGTACATAGACTGTGCCGTGGCGATATAAAGCACGGGGCTTCCGTCTGCTTTATATGCCTTGCGCATAGGCTTTTATATTATCACGTACAAATTTAGCAATTATTTCCTGAAGTCCCGTACCAAGTCTCCGATTATTTCATTATCGTGGCACCAGCCCCTCAGCCTACCGCCGGCATATACACTGCCCCAAGCACTGCCCTGTATATGATTTTTCCGTAAAAACTGCACGCTTGGCGTATTTTTTTGTATTTTTGTGACCATATTATAGTGTTTACCTATGACTATACATCAAATCACATTCAGTCCCGCTGGCGGCACGCGACGCGTGAGCGAGTTGCTGTGTGCGGGCATCGGCATCACGGACACCGCCACCGAACTCTGCTCGTGGGAGGACGACATCGCTTATCCCGACATTGCTGCCGACGACCTGGTCGTCATCTCCATGCCCGTCTTTGCCGGACGCGTGCCGATGCTGGCTGTAGAGCGGCTGAAACGCGTCAGCGCCCATGGCGCCCGGTGCGTGATAGTCGCCGTCTATGGCAACCGCGCCTACGACGACGCCCTCGTAGAGATGCAGGACGTAGCCACCGCAGCGGGTTTCCGGGTGATGGCAGCCGTGACAGCCATCGCCGAGCACAGCGTGTGCCGGCAGTTTGCCGCCGGACGCCCCGATGCGAGCGACGCCGCGCAGCTTGGTGAGTTTGGTGCCGCCATCCTTGCCCGCGCAGCCCAGTCGGCGCCCATCCCCGAGTTCACTCTGCCGGGTCACCGTCCTTACCGCGAGTACAGCCCATGCGCCGTGCCCGAAGCCGATGACCGCTGTCAGGGCTGCGGAGCATGTGCTGCCCAGTGTCCCACCAGAGCCATCGTGCCAGACCATCCCCAGACCACCGATCCAGCCCTCTGCATCAGTTGTATGCGTTGCGTGCAGGTGTGCCCCGTCCATGCCCGAGGCATCGGACAGCGCCTCGCCATGCTGGCAGCCCATCTCGAACCGCTCTGCCGCGAGCGACAGGAGAATAGACTCTATCTCCCATGATGCCGACTATACAGGGACCGGAATACACCGTGCATGGGGCTGCGGTACGCAAGGTCGTTGCAGCCTTCGACTCGTTCAAGGGCAGTCTCTCTGCCCGGGAGGCATGCGAGGCGTGTGTCCAAGGTATAGGCAGAGTCCTGCCCCACGCCGCAGTAGTTCAGCTGCCGCTGAGCGATGGAGGCGAAGGGCTGGTCGAGTGTGTATGCCGGCTGCTGCCCTCACGCCCTGTGGCCGTCGAGGTGCATGGCCCCCTGATGGAGCCTGTCACCGCCGAATATGCTGTGTCCATGGATGGTCGTACCGCCTATATGGAGATGGCGGCGGCAAGTGGACTGACGCTCGTGCCCGTGGAGCGGCGCGATGTGATGCGTGCCACCACCTATGGTGTGGGCGAGATGATGGCCGACGCCGTAAGCCGAGGCTGCACCGAGATAGTGATGGGTATCGGCGGAAGCGCCACCTGCGACGGCGGCAGGGGCATGATAGAGGCTCTGGGCGACTGTCGGCGCCTGGCGTCACGGTGTAGAGTCACCGTGGCTTGCGATGTAGACAATCCGCTGTATGGCGAGCGGGGTGCCGCCTGCATCTTTGCCCCGCAGAAGGGTGCTTCGCCCGAGCAGGTCAGGGCTCTCGACGCTCGTCTGCGCGACTTTGCCCGCGCCACTGTGCGCGCCGGACTTGCCACGCCACTACTCGCCATCCACCCGGGGGCTGGTGCGGCCGGAGGACTGGGCTATGCGCTCATGGCATACCTCAACGCCGACCTCCGCTCGGGCATAGACATCATGCTGGAACTCGCCCATTTCGACGACGCCATCCGTGATGCCGACCTCGTAATCACGGGCGAGGGCAGGTCTGACGCTCAGACACTTATGGGCAAGGTTCCCTATGGGGTGCTGGCGCGCTGCCGCCGCGAGGGAGTGAAGGCGTGGCTGCTGTCGGGCGCGGTCGACGATACCGAGGGGCAGCTCTCGACAGCGTTTGACCTGGTTGCGGGCATCAATGATGCCGACCCCCGACCGCTCGCCGTGCTGATGCTGCCCGAGGTGGCCCGCCACAACCTGGCTGCGACCGTGGCAAGACTCGTTGGTGGGGCGAGGTAGACGGAGGTGTGGAACACCATGCCATCATTTCTCATGAATGTGAGCACGGTATTGTATATTCATCCGCATGTGGATGAATGGTTTAAGAAGACAACGCTTCTGAGGAATGACAATTGTCAGACATGTTCCGACTTGTTTGTTATAATTGAACCCCTTTTTAAGGGGCTCAATTATTGATTTGATTTTTTCACCTTATATTATATATGATATATCCAGAAAGTGGACACAACCTGCATAACGGATAATCATATTTTATTTCCTAAACAGTTTCATTGTGCGCCATACATCCTGCATTTGGGCAGACGAAGAAATGGTAGGAGTCTGTGATTTGTTGTTCACAACTATTGACTTTTGCGACACAT
>OFMT01000151.1_pt1 | contig 67911 bp, 75 predicted proteins | sample 1541891 | NCBI WGS metagenome assembly OFMT01 (sample SAMN04209230, study PRJEB22552) | human gut metagenome | biome: gut; material: feces | host: Homo sapiens | place: USA: Oklahoma | reverse complement strand
CCGCGTGGGCGACAAGGTGATGCAGATCAAGAATGACTACAACCTGCCGTGGAGCCGCGAAGACGGCACGGTGGGCGAAGGCGTCTATAACGGCGACATGGGCATCATCATCGATGTGGACAAAGATGCCGGTTGTCTGCGTGTGGAAATCGACGACAAAGAGGTGTTGTATGATTTTGAGCACGCGGCGGCAGAACTGGAGCTCGCCTACGCCGTGACGGTACATAAGAGCCAGGGAAATGAGTTTACGGCGGTGGTGATGCCGATGTTCCCGGGCGCGCCGCAGCTGAGTTACCGAAATTTGCTGTATACGGGCATTACACGTGCGAAAAAGCTGCTGATTTTGGTTGGCAAGCGCAGTGTAGTCGCCGATATGGTGGCGAACGATAAAAAGACGCGGCGGTTTTCCGGCTTGCAGCACTTTTTGCTCGAAAAGCCGGAGGAAGACGGGCCGGAGCAGAATGAGGAAGCGGAAGCATGAGCGTTTTAGAGAAGGTTCTCACGTTCTTTTACCCGAAGCGATGTCTTTTGTGCGGGCGTGCGGGAGCGGTGAACGAGGACGAGTTGTGCGCGGACTGCGCGAAGCTGCAGCCGGATATTCGCGTGCGGTTTTTCGCGTTGCATGCAGGAAGACGGGATTACACACTGGAATGCCGTGCGCCGCAGCGGTACAGGGAGCCGTTTCGGTCATCCTTGTGGCGGTTCAAGTTCAAAAACGGAACGAACCTTGCGAAACCGCTTGCAAAGTTAATGCTGCCGGTGATCGATAAAAACCGGGTTTGGGACTGTATTGTGCCGGTGCCCATCAGCCGGGAGAGGCTGAAACAGCGCGGGTACGATCAATCGGTGCTGCTTGCAAAAGAGGTATCGAAGCTGACGGGTATTCCGTGCCGAACGGATATTTTGGAGAAGACGAAGCACAACCGCACGCAGCACAATTTGAGCGCCAAGGAACGTGAAGCGAATGTGCGTGGGGCGTACCGCGCGGAGGGTGCGGCGCGGCTGCGCATTCTGCTTTTGGACGATATCGTGACGACCGGCGCGACGGCTGTGGAATGCGCAAAGGTGTTGTACCGAAACGGGGCGGACTATGTGGGCTGTGTTTCGTGCGCGACGGTCGATTAGACCTTGCAAAACGGGAAAAAGTCATGTAAAATAAAGGACAGTATAACGCGAGAGGATGGTACCATGGCCGGTACGGATATTGCGATCGATTTGGGTTCGGCAAATTTCAGATTATATGTAGACGGCAAGGGTGTTGTGGTGGATGAACCGAACGTCATCGCCGTAGATGAAGACTCTAACCGTGTGGTGGCCGTGGGCCGCCGCGCGTATAAAATGCTTGGCAGAACGAGCGATCGCGTGCGCGTGGTCAAGCCCGTGACGGGCGGTGTGATTTCCGATTTGACGCTGATGGACGCGACGCTGCAACACTACCTGAAAAAGGTGACGAACAGCCGCGTTTTCATGCCGCGCGCCGTTGTGGCGGTACCGAGCGGTATTACGGAAGTGGAGCGCCGTGCGGTGGTGGACGCTGTGGCAGCGAACGGCATTCGCAAGGTGTGCTTGATCGAAGCGCCGGTGGCGGCAGCGATTGGTGCGGGGCTGGATATTTCCCGCCCGCACGGCAGCATGGTCGTCACGCTCGGCGAGGGTGTGAGCGACATCGGCGTGCTTTCGATGAATCGCCTTTCCGTAAGCGGCAGCATTGCCGTGGGCGGCGCGGTGTTCAACGAGGATATTATCAAATACGCGCGCAGAAAGTTTGACCTGATTATCGGCGAGCAGACGGCAGAGGCGGCAAAGTGCGCCGTGGGCTGCGCGTTCCCGCTGAAAGACATTGAAAAATATGAGCTGCGCGGCAGAGACGAGCGCAACGGCCTGCCTGCAAAGGTGGAAGTGACCTCCGACGAGATTGGCGAAGCCATGCTGGAATCCGTTGTGAAGGTTGTGCACAAAATTCAGAGTGTGCTGGAGGAGACGCCGCCGGAGCTGACGGCAGACATCGGCAACGCGGGCATTGTGCTGACAGGCGGCGGCGCGAAGCTGCGTGGGTTGGACACGCTTATCTCGAAGCAGACGAAAATGCGCGTGCGCATTGCGGAAGAGCCGGAGGACTGCGTGATTCTCGGCGCAGGACGCGCAGTGCAGTGGATAGACAGTGTGAAGATGGACGCGGGCAAGGAAAACGGCAATGTGCCGCTGACGGCGTATTATTAAGGAGCGGCGTATGGAAAAACGGGTGCCGAAAGGCCGCAAAATGTGGACGGTGCAGATCGACGAAAACGGCGGTGTGCAGATTCCGAAAGAGGCCTTGGCGCTTATCGGGCTGAAGGCCGGGGAAAGCGCGGTGCTGACGGGAGACAAACGCCGCGGGTTGGTGCTTGTGGCCGAAAGCCGCGCGGAATCGGTGCAGGAAGCCTTTTTGAAAAACGAAGAATAAGCTTGGCGCAGAGGAATTCTCTGCGCTTATTTTTTACGGAAATTTGCGTGCCGGTCTTGCGTGCGGCGGGCTGCGGCGCTGCCGTCTCGGGGGAAAGTGAAGCTGCGCAAGAAGAGCGGGCATTGGGAATATAGGTAAAAGCAGAGTAAATGAAGATAAAGCCGGGTTATGGAACGCGGCTTTCGTTCTGCGAAAAACGGCGGGGTGAAAGCTTCCGAAAAAAATCAAAATAGGGGTTGACAAATGTATACGAGTTTAGTATACTATGAGCAAGTTAGTTCATACTAACTTTAAGGATAACACATAGCGGTGAGAATCCGCTTTATTTAAAACAAAGGAGTTAGCATAAGCTAACTTAAATCAAATGCAAAGCCCGGTTTTGCGGGCAGCCTGTGAAACGCTTTTGCAGGCGGAAAGGATAGAATATGAGCGTAGTGATCGTTGGCGGCAATGAACGCATGGTATGTCAGTACATGGACATCTGCAAGAACCATGGCTGCAAAGCAAAGGTGTATGTGAAGGAGAACGGCTCCTTGAAAAAGAAGCTCGGCACGCCGGACTACCTTTTGCTTTTCACCAGCACGGTCTCGCACAAAATGATGCTGAGCGCTTCCAAGGAAGCGAAAAGAAATAACATTCCGATCGCGTATGTGCCGAGCAGCAGTGCCTCGGCGCTGCACAGTGTACTGGCAGATTGCTGTGCGGCTGTGCGCGGAGAGTGTGCTTTCAATGCTTGAGAAATACTTGATCGAGCATTGTGCGCCGACGCTGGCGTCGCTTAAAACGGCGAGTTTATTTTCCTACCACGCGGCGCAGGACCCGGAGGACGACGTAAAGCATTTGAATCGCATATTCCGCGATAAAGGCGTGGAGCTGCTGATCTTAAAGCGCGAAGAAAATGCGATGCTCATTTATGTGTGCCGCCGCACGCAGCTTGCAAAAGACCTGGAGCGCCCCGGTGCAAAAGAGCTTTTGGGACGCTACGGCTACACCGACACGAGCGTGGACGGCGCGATAGAGCGGCTGCGCATGCGGCTTGCAAGCGGAGACGGGTTCCCGCATGAGATTGGGCTTTTCCTCGGCTACCCGGTGGAGGACGTGCTTGGGTTCATTGAAAACGCCGGGCAAAACTGCAAGTGCTGCGGGTGTTGGAAGGTGTACTGCAACGAATGCGAGGCAGTGCGCACATTTGCGCGGTATAAGAAGTGCCGGGACATCTACAAGCGTTTGTGGCAGGAAGGCAGAAGTGTTTTGCAGCTTACCGTAGCTGCCTGACATATAAAGAAATTTTTGAAAAGAGGTTACAAAAAATGCGTAAAACAGCAGTTGTTTATTGGAGTGGTACAGGCAACACCCAGATGATGGCGGAAAAGGTTGCAGAAGGCGTTCGCGCAGCGGGCGCAGAAGCAGATGTATATAACTGCACAGAGTTCTCCGCAGACTTGATGGATAACTATGAGGCTGTGGCGTTCGGCTGCCCGTCCATGGGCTCCGAGCAGTTGGAAGACACGGAGTTTGAGCCGGTGTTTACCGAGTGCGAAGCAAAGCTTTCCGGCAAGGTGATCGGGCTGTTCGGCTCTTACGGCTGGGGCGACGGCGAATGGATGCGCAACTGGGAAGAGACCTGCCTTGGTGACGGCGCGGTCTTTGCAGGCGACAGCGTCATCTGCAACGAAGCACCGGACGACGAAGCAGACGCAGCGTGCATTGCGCTTGGCAAGAAGCTCGCAGGTGAATAATTTATAGAGTATAACGTGTAATACCACACATTTGCGCATAACAGGATAGAAAAAACCGACGGCATGAGGAAACTTGTGCCGTCGGTTTTCTTATACAAAAGGAGTCGCTCTCGGAAATGGGAGCGACTCCTTTGCTGTTTATGATTACATGGACGTCGGAACGGTGATGTTGAACATGGTGAGGACGTTGCGAATGACCGTTGCGGTGGCGCGGCAGAGGGTGAGACGCGCCTGCATGAGGCTTTCTTCCTCGCCCTTTACACGGCAGGCATTGTAGAACTTGTGGAACTTTGTTGCAAGCTCGATAACATAGCGCGTGATGCGTACCGGGTCGTAGTCCTTTGCGGCGCCGATGATCTCATCGGTGTAAGACGCGATGTGCTGGATGAGCTCAAGCTCCTCCGGCGCGGTGAGCAGTGCGAGCTCCTCTGCGGTGCAGTCGCGCGGGGTGACGCCCTCGGCTTCCAGTGCGCGCAGGATGCTGCAAATACGCGCGTGGGCGTACTGGACGTAGTACACGGGGTTCTGTGAATCCTGCTGCACGGCGAGGTCAAGGTCGAAGTCGAGCAGAGAGTTCGCTTCACGCATGTTAAAGAGGAATCTTGCGGAATCGACCGGGACTTCATCGAGCAGGTCACCAAGCTGGATGGCCTTACCGGTACGCTTGCTCATGCGCACGGGCTGGCCGTCACGCATCAAACGGACGAACTGCATGAGGATGATGTCGAGCTTATCGGCGCTCTGACCGATGGCGTCCATCGCGCCCTTCATGCGGGCAACGTGGCCATGGTGGTCGCTGCCCCAGATGTCGATGAGCAGGTCGAAGCCGCGGTCGAACTTATTCCTGTGGTAGGCGATGTCTGCTGTAAAGTAGGTTGGGTTGCCGTTGGCGCGGACGAGCACTTCGTCCTTTTCGCCGCCGAACTCGGTTGCCTTGTACCAGACAGCGCCGTCTTTTTCGTAAGTGAGGCCGCGGTCGCGCAGGTAATCGACGACGGCCATGACTTCGCCGTCTTTGTGCAGGTCGCTTTCGAGGAACCAGCGGTCGTAATGGACGCGGTATTTTTCCATATCGGCCTTCATTTTTGCGATGTTCTTCGGCAGGCCGAAGCCGACGAGTGCCTTGCGGCGCTCTTCTTCGGTGACGTGCATCAGCTCGTCGCCGTGCTCTTTGGCGTACTCTTTGGCGAGGTCAAGAATGTCTTCGCCGTGGTAGCTGTCCTCCGGGAGCTCCGGCGGATTTTCCGCGAAGAGCTGCTGGTAGCGAATGGAGAGGGAGAGACCGAATTTATCGAGCTGATTGCCGGCATCGTTGACGTAAAACTCACGCCAAACGTCGTAGCCTGCGGCATCCAGAACGGAGGCGAGGCAATCGCCGAGCGCGCCGCCGCGGGCGTTGCCCATGTGCATGGGACCCGTGGGGTTGGCGGAAACGAACTCGACCATGACCTTGCGGTGGTTGCCGTAGTCGCTTCTGCCGTATGCGCTGTCTTTTGTGAGCACTTCGGTCAGCACATCGCTGTAAAACGCGGAGCCGAGGAAGAAGTTCATGAAGCCGGGGCCGGCGGTCTCGGCCTTAACGAAGTAGGTGCCGTTGAGGTCGAGATTTTCCAGGATAGCCGCGGCGATTTTCGGGGGCGCCATGCGGAATGCACGCGCGGAAGCCATGGCGGCGTTCGTTGCGAAATCACCGTGAGAGCGGTCTGCCGGGCGTTCTACAGTGAAAGCGGGCAGCTCTGCTTCGGGCAGCATGCCCGCAGCCATCGCTTTTTTCATCGCCGCTTCAATGACGGCAGAAACCTGTTCTTTTGCAATGCTTACTGCTTTAGACATAGGGGATGTTCCTTTCGGTTTATTTATTGAATAGATCACGCTTGCGCAGGCGAACGCAGATTTCGTTGCTGGAGGAAAGCTGGGTATCGATGTCGAGCGTATAGCGGATGCACAGCTCACCGCCCGCAGCGGAAAGGTCATGCTTTAACGTCTGTGTATATACGCCGAGGGAGAGCACGCCTGCGCCGGTATCATAAAGGCATTTGTGGCGCTTGCCTTTTTCCAGCACCAGACGGGTGGGCGTGCCGGGGGTCAGCATGGTGACGGTATCCTCATTTTCGATTTTGAGCACTTTGAGCTGACCGTTATACGGCGCTTCATCGGCATATTCCGTGTAGGAGATATACTTTGCGCCGCCGCGCTCGGTGTAATCGCCGAGCGTATCCACCTGAATTTCATCGGTCTGTGCGTCAATCGTTTGGCGACCGATGATGGTGATTTCGTAATCTTCGCGCATAATCACTCAGTACCTTTCAATATCTATACATTCCACGCAGCTTTCAACGCTTTGCCCGAGGAAGAGCTCGGCGACTTTATAAAAGCTTTCGGTGTCATCGCTGACAAAATACTGCTGTGTGCCGTCGGTTTTGCCGTCGCACAGCAGACCGTTTTCCTCCAGCACGGTGCGGCAGCTTTTGGCGGCTTCGCGACCGGAACTGATGAGCGTGACGTTTTCGCCCATGACACGGCGGATGGTTTCGCTGATGATGGGGTAATGCGTGCAGCCCAGAATGAGTGTATCTACGCCGGCTTCACGGATGGGCGTTAAGTAGCGCTCGGCCGTCAGGCACGGGATAGGGTCATCCGGCGAGACGAACGCGTTTTCTACGAGCGGCACGAATAAGGGGCACGCCTGCTCGAACACTTCGGTTTTCGGCGCGAGACGCTCAATCTCCTTGCGGTAGGAGCCGGAAGCGATGGTGGCGGCGGTGCCGATAATGCCGATCTTGCCGTTTTTCGTTTGCTCCACCGCGGCGCGCGCCGTGGGGCGCAGCACATCAAAATAGGGGACGGGCAGCGCATCGCCGATGTCACGGGCAACAGAGCTGACCGTACCACAGGCGGCCAACACGGCTTTTACGTCGTGCCGAATGAGAAAATTCATATCTTGCTTTGCGTATTTGCGGATGATCTCGCGCCCGCGCGAGCCGTAGGGCACGCGGCCGGTATCGCCGAAGTAGAGGATATTCTCGTTCGGCAGGGTGCGAATCAGCTCCCGCATGGCGGTGAGGCCGCCGAGGCCGGAATCAAATACGCCGATGGGTCTGTTATCCATAAATTGCGCCTCGCGTTAGTCTGCACGCGTGAAAGCGCAGTCGATGAGCTTTTCAAGCAGCTCGCTGTACGGGGTACCGGCGTTTTCCCAGAGCTTCGGGTACATGCTGATGGACGTGAAGCCCGGCAGCGTGTTGATCTCGTTTAAAATGACCCTGTGCTCCTTTTCGGTGACGAAGAAATCCACGCGGGAAAGGCCGTCGCAGCCGAGCAGGTTGTAGGCACGAACAGCCGTCTTGCGCACTTCCTCCGCAACGTCTTCGGGCAGACGCGCCGGAATGAAGAGCTGTGCGACGCCGTTCTTATATTTGTCGTCATAATCGTAGAATTCTGCACCCGCACCGATCTCGCCGACCGGGGAAGCGACGCTTTTGCCGCGGTTTCCGAGCACGGCGCACTCGACCTCCTGCCCGACGATGCCTTCTTCAACGACGACCTTCGCATCGTTTTCGGCGGCAAGGCGGATGGCGGCGTCGAGCTTTTCGGGAGCCGTCACCTTGCTGACACCGACGGAGGAGCCTGCATTTGCCGGCTTTACAAACACCGGAAAATTGAGGCGTGCGGCGATTTTATTGCGGATCTTCTCGCCGTCTGCGAAATAGCGGTCGGCGTAGAACCACAGGTAGTGCGCCTGCTCGATGTTCGCGGCGGAAAGCAGCGTGTGGGTGACGGCTTTATCCATGCACACAGCGGAAGCCAGTGTGCCGCAGCCGACATACGGGATGCCGCTGAGCTTAAAGAGACCCTGAATGGTGCCGTCTTCGCCGTTTTTGCCGTGCAGCACGGGGAAGAGGACATCGACCTTCAAAACGGTATAGCTGCCGTCTGCGTTCAGAACGACAAGGCCGTTCGTCGCTTTATCGGGAGAGATGAACGCGGGGCGCGCGGTTTCGCTGTTCATCCACGTGTTGTTTTCAATGTTTTCCACAGCACCCGAATAGAGCAGCCAGCGACCGTCCTTTGTGATGCCGAGGGTGAGAATGTCAAATTTCTCTGTATCGAGATTTCGGATGATCGAAGCGGAGGACATCAGCGAAACTTCATATTCCGAAGACGCGCCGCCGAAGATCACGCAAACTGTTTTTTTCATGATAAAGGGCTCCTTCCCGCGCAGAAAATCACTGCGCAAACACTTTTTTGAGTGTTCAAAAAGAATTTTCAAAAGAATAAAAGAACAATATACCAGTAGTTTTACTCTTTTGCCGTATAAAATATGCGAATACACGAAACGGATCGCGCACACGCGTCGCCGCTCGGGCGATATCGGTTTAGTATACCATATCTTCCGTGTTTTTTCAAGCGCTGTGCGGGTTTTCGGGGCAGGATATAAAAGAAAAGCAGCCCACGGCGCTGCAAACACAGAGCCGTGGACTGCGGAACGGTAAAATTATTCTGCTTTAGAAAAGCGAGTTAGTCCCACATCTTGAGGTATTCGCCGGTGTTGCCTTCAAGGCGAGCCTGCTCGAGCGTGACTTCGATGCTCGGTGCGCCGAGGGTGATGCGTCTGTTCTTATCATTATAGCACCAACGCACGGCGTTCTGGATGATGCGGCGGACGTACGGATTGTAGAAGGAACCGTTCGTCTCGTGGCCCGGCTGGAAATAGAAGATCTTGCCGTAGCCGCGGGTGAAGGTGCAGCCGCTGCGGAAGACTTCGCCGATGTCATACCAGCCCTCGAAAATAACGTCGTCCGGGGTGGCAATATCAAAGTATTCGCCGTAGCACTCTTCAATGCCGAGCTCGAAATGCTCCGGAATACCGTCTGCGATGGGGTGGGTCGGCTTTACGTTGAAAAGACGCTCGTAGGTGCCGTCACGCCATTTCAGAGAACATGTGGTGCCGTTTAATTTGCGGAAAATCTTGGAATAGTGGCCGGAATGAAGCACAATGAGACCCATGCCGTTCATGATGCGCTTGTAGACCTTTTCAACGACCTCGTCGGCGACAAACTGATGGCCCATGTGGCCCCACCAGATCATAACGTCGGTATTTTCCAGCACTTCGTCGGTCAGGCCGTTTTCCGGCTGTTTCATCTGTGCAGTGCGCACCTCAACTTCGTCGCCCAGTTCGCGGACGATGTCTGCAATGGTTTCGTGCAGACCGTTCGGATGCTGCTTGATGGCTTCCTCGCTGCAATGCTCAAAGGTTGGGTCATCGTGAAGATATTCGTTCCAGACAGTGACTCGAATCATGTAAAGTAACTCCTTTAGGTAGTGTTTTGGTAATTTAATACAATTATAGCGTTCGCTTTAACAAAATGCAAGTACAAAATATGCATTTACGGGGCTTTTGTTGAAAAATTGCATGGAAAACAACCGTGCGAAATATCAATTTTTGACAGTGCATACAATGTGCAAATGTGGCTTTTGCATAAAACCCGACTTTGCGGGCAGGCTAAAGAAGTCGCCAAAGTGCGGCACAAACTTAGAAATTCAAAAGGAAAGGATCTGGACCGATATGAACAAGCTGAAATGTAGCGTGACGACCTGCCGACACAACGCAAACGACCTGTGCGAGCTGCGCAAAATTCAGGTGGACGGCCCCGCCGCGCTGGAAAGCCGCGAGACCTGCTGCGGCTCTTATGCAGAGCGCACGTCTTCCTCCGAAAACTCCTGCGGATGCTCGTCTTCACCGAGCGCCACAGCTGATGTGCATTGCAGCGCCGAGCACTGCACGTATAACGATAACCACAAGTGCAGCGCGGACTGCGTCTGTGTGGGTTGCTGTTGCGCAGAGCCGGAGGTCGTCAGCGAGACGGAATGCTGCACGTTTGAGCGCAGAGCGTAACCGTTTCTAAATCTTCACATGTTTCCCTTAGGGCGGTGCGGCTTTGGCTGTGCCGCCCTTTTCTGTTGCTTTTTACCATGTTTTTCGATATACTGTTTTTATAAACCGGCAGAGAGGGGGGGAGCACGGTGATCGACACGGAACGTTTTTTACAGGCGCGAAAAGAGGCGCTGGGGCGCGTTGGCGGCGCAGGCGGCATCGGTACGCTTTCGGAAAAAGCTTTGCATGCGGCGCTGAAAAGCTACTACGAACCCGATTTTGAGAGCCGCGAAGTGAAGGTGGGCGGCTTTGTGGCGGATATTGTCGGCGAAAACGGAATCATCGAAATTCAAACGCGCGGGTTTGACCGGCTGGGCCGCAAACTCGACGCGTTTTTGGAAGCGGCGCGCGTAACGGTGGTATACCCTGTGGTGCCAAAGCGCGGGCTGTGCTGGGTGGACCCCGAAACGGGCGAGATCTTCGAAAAGCGAAAATCACCGAAAAAGGGCGCAGCGTATGATGTTTTCCCGGAGCTGTATAAGATCAAAAATCAGGTTATGCACCCGAATTTCCGGCTGTGCATCCCGCTTTTGGAGGTGACGGACTACAAGTATCTCGACGGTTACGGTAAGCAAAAGAAGCTGCGCGCGACGCGTGGAGAGCGTATCCCGGAAGCACTGCTCGGCGAAGTGATCTGCGAGAGCCGTTGGGATTATTTGAATTTGCTGCCCGAAGACCTGCCGGAGCCGTTTACGACGAAAACGCTTGCAAAAGCGATGCGACGCGCGCAGACGCAGGCGCAGTGCGCGGCGAATGTGCTGTATTCCATGGGTGTTTTGGAGCGTGTGGGTAAGGAGAAAAACGCATATTTGTACGTGAAAAAACAGGAAGAAGAAAACTTGACGAAAGACTTTTCACCATGGTTACCGGAAGCTTAGGCGTTTAATTTACGGAAGTTCATTTTCAGCGTTCTTGTACTGCGCAGGTGAGGAACGTTGGCGTCGGGGCGATGCATGTATACGCTTTGTATCAGGCCGAAGCCGAGGTACAGACACACGGCACTGCTGCCGCCGGCGGAGAAGAACGGCAATGTGACGCCCATGACGGGCAGAAGCGCCAGGCACATGCCGATATTTGAGACGGACTGTAAAGCGATGAGCCCGAAAAAGCCGAAGCACATACAGCGCCCGAGGTCGTCCCTTGCCTTTGACGCGATATACAGCACGCGCAGGAGATACAATAACAATAATACGATGATGGCGGTGCAGCCGATGAAGCCGAGCTCCTCGCCGGCAACGGAGAAGATGAAATCACTGTGCTGGAACGTGACGAGGTTTGTTTCGACACGCGGACCGTTAAACAGCCCTTTGCCGGTCAGCTGGCCGCTGCCGATGGAGATACGTCCCTGCACCTGCTGGTAGCCTTCATTGAGCTGAATAGATGGGTCGTCCAGATTATAGACAGATGTGAAGCGCTTGATTTGATATTCGCTGAGAACAAATTTCCACAGCACGGGCAAGGACACGGCGACAAGCGCGCCGAGCAAAATGAAATAGCGCAGCTGCACACCGCCGCCGAGGCTCATGCACAGGAACATGAAGAAAAAAACGATCGCGGCGCCGTCATCACCCTGAACATGGCAGAGCAGAACGGGCACCGCCGCGTGGAGCGCGAGCAGAACGACGTGCAGAGGGTGATTGATTTTATTTTGCACGCGCAAAACGGAGATGTGCTTTGCATACGTCAGCATAAAGCAGATTTTCACAAGCTCGCTCGTCTGGAACGTGCGGCCCGCAAGGCTGATCCACGCGCGCGCGTTGACGCCCTCGCTGCCCTGCACGCTGATGCCGAAAAACATGGTGTAGAGCATGATAAAAACGGAAAAACCCGCGATGAGATACCAGAACGACGCAATGCTTTCGTAATCGATGAAGGAGAGCACAAGCGCCGCGAGAAGGCCCGCAACGGTCACGACGAGCTGCGTTTTGAAATAATCCGTGTTCATCGCGCGGGAAACGCTTTTCAGAAGAATAAGGCTGAACGTGGATATTGTGAGCATCAAAAGCCAAAGAAGCTTGTCCGTACGGCGGAAAAAGGACGAAACAGCAAGGAAAATGCGGCTGTCTTTCGTAAGATCACCTGCTTTCAAAAAATCAGAAGAAGCCAAAGTAAAACAAAGCGTAAAAGTCTTTGTAAGACGTTAGAAATAAAAAACAAAATTTCTATTTTAGTATATCACACAGAAAAGGAAGGGGCAATATCCAGATTTTTTTCCGTTAAAAAAGCGCGTTCCTCTTTACGGAAACGCCTTTTTGCGCTATAATCTATAAGGTATAACGATGTCCGCATGCTGCGGCGTGCGGCAAAACGGAAAAGAACGGAAATGAAAGGTTGGTTGCAATGCTTACCGATATTGAAATTGCGCAGCAGACAAAATTAAGACCGATTGCGGAGATCGCGGAAGAACTGCATGTATGTCCCGAAGAGCTGGAGCCCTACGGACGCTTTAAAGCAAAGCTGAATGATGACCTGTTCAAAAGACTTGAAAACGAGCCGGACGGCAAGCTGATCCTTGTTACGGCCATCAACCCGACGCCGGCGGGCGAGGGCAAGACCACCACAACGGCTGGCCTCGGTCAGGCTATGGCGAAGATCGGCAAAAAGGCCGTCATCGCGCTGCGTGAACCGTCTCTGGGTCCGGTGTTCGGCATTAAGGGCGGCGCTGCGGGCGGCGGCTACGCACAGGTATTGCCGATGGAGGACATCAACCTGCACTTTACGGGTGACATGCACGCCATCACTTCGGCAAATAACCTGCTGTGCGCCATGCTCGATAACCACATGCAGCAGGGCAATGTGCTGGGCATCGATCAGCGCCGTGTGCTCATCAAGCGCTGCGTCGATATGAACGACCGCGCGCTGCGCAGCATTGTCATCGGCCTTGGCAGTAAGGTGAACGGCATCCCGCGCGAGGACGGCTTTATCATCACCGTCGCAAGCGAGGTCATGGCGATTTTGTGTCTTGCAAAGGATTTGAAAGACCTGAAAGAGCGCCTTGGCAAAATCCTCATTGCGTATACGTATGACGGCAAGCCGGTCTATGCGAAGGACATCAAGGCGGATGGCGCTATGACGGCTTTGCTCAAAGATGCCATCAACCCGAACCTTGTGCAGACGATTGAAGGCACACCGGCCATCATGCACGGCGGTCCGTTTGCAAACATTGCGCACGGCTGCAACTCCGTGCGCGCAACGCGCTTGGCGCTGAAGCTCGGCGATTACTGCATTACGGAAGCAGGCTTCGGCTCCGACCTCGGTGCGGAGAAGTTCCTCGACATCAAGTGCCGTTTGGCGGGCCTCAGGCCGAACTGCATCGTCGTTGTCGCGACGGTTCGTGCGCTGAAATACAATGGCGGCGTGCCGAAGGCAGAGCTTGCAAAGGAGAATGTTCCGGCGCTCGAAAAGGGCATTGAGAACCTGCGCGCACACGTGGAGAACATGCACAAATATAACGTGCCGGTCGTCGTTGCCATTAACCGCTTCGGCACCGATACGGACGCGGAGCTGAAAGTCATCGACGATTGCTGCAAGTCCCTCGGTGTAGAGTATGCGCTCTCCGAAGTGTTCGCAAAGGGCGGCGAAGGCGGTGTGGAGCTTGCAAAGACCGTCTGCAAGGTCATCGACGAGAATCCTGAAAGCCACTTTGCGCCGATCTATGACCTTGATCTCACGGTGGAGGAGAAGATCCGCACGATCGCGCAGAAAATCTACGGCGCGGATGACGTGACGTTCACAAACCAGGCGATGAAGTCCCTGAAGGACATCAAGGCGCTCGGCGGCGACGCGCTGCCGGTGTGCATCGCAAAGACGCAGTATTCGCTTTCTGACGACCCGGCGCTGCTCGGCCGTCCGACCGGCTTCAACATTACGATCCGTGACTTGCGCCTCTCGAACGGCGCGGGCTTCGTAGTTGCGTATGCGGGCGATGTCATGACGATGCCCGGTCTGCCGAAGGTGCCGTCTGCCGAAAAGATCGACGTCGACGGTAACGGCGTGATCCACGGCCTGTTCTGATGCAACGGTTTGTTTCTTACTCGGTGCAGGACACCGAAAAAATCGCGGCGAAGCTGGCGGAAAAGCTCAAGGGCGGCGAGGTCATCGCGTTCACGGGACCGATGGGCATGGGCAAGACGGCGTTTACGCGCGGACTTGTGCTGGCGCTTGGCGGCGGGGACGTGGTCTCCAGTCCGACGTTTGCGCTTGTGAACGAATACGATGCGCGGCTGACGGTGCAGCACTTTGACATGTACCGCGTTTCCGGTTGGGACGATCTCTACTCCACGGGCTTTTTCGATTACCTCGATACGGACAACGTGCTCGTCATTGAGTGGAGCGAAAACATTGACGGCGCTTTGCCGGAAAACACGATTTATGTCCACATGGAAAAGGGCGAGACGGAGACGGAGCGCATCGTTACCATTGAGGGCATAGACCTGTGATAAGTTTCTGATAGAAAGGACGGCTTTTGCGCGGCAAAAAATCGCGTGAAAGCGACAAATATGCTGATTTTAGCACTCGATTCCTCTGCGGCGCCGGCCTCGGCCGCGCTTTTGGAGGACGGAAAAATACTCTCTGAATTTTATATCAACACAAAGCAGACGCACAGCCAGACGCTGATGCCGATGGTGGAATCTGTTTTGAAGCTCACGAATAAAACGCTTGACGATGTGACCTGCATGGCGGTCTCCGCCGGACCGGGTTCGTTCACGGGGGTGCGCATCGGCGTCTCTTGCGTGAAGGGACTTTCCATGACGCGGAACATCCCGTGCGCGGGCGTTTCCACGCTGCGCGCTATGGCGGAGAACGCACGGCAGCTGACGGGTATCGTCTGTGCTGTGATGGACGCACGCTGCGGGCAGGTGTATAATGCGCTGTTCCGTGCGGAGGACGGTAAGCTCACACGTCTTTGTGATGACCGCGCACTGCCCATTGCGGAGCTTTTGGAAGAATGCAAAACGTTTACGGAGAAGATTTATCTTGTCGGCGATGGCGCGGAGCTTTGCTATAAGACGTTTGCGGCTATCCGTGCAGAGCTTTTGCTGCCGCAGCTTCGCTTTCAGCGTGCCTCCGGCGTTGCCATGGCGGCGCAGGAGATGGTTGAAAACGGACAGACGGTCACGCCGGACGCTTTGATGCCAATCTACCTGCGTCTGCCGCAGGCGGAGCGCGAACTGAAAGCCAAAAACGCACAGAAAAAAAATAAGTAATCCATATACGAAGGAGAATAAAGCATGAAGATCGCAGTTGGTTCGGATCACGGCGGATTCGCTCTGAAAGAAGCCGTCAAGAAGCATTTGGAAGCAAAGGGCATCGAAGTCGAAGATTTCGGCTGCTATTCCACGGAGAGCGTGGACTATGCGGTGTACGGCGCAAAGGTCGCGCACTGTGTGGCAGACGGCAAGGCTGATTACGGCGTACTTGTTTGCTCCACGGGTATTGGTATTTCCATGGCCGCAAACAAAGTGAAGGGCATCCGCGCGGCACTGTGCAGCGATACCCACGCAGCGGAAATGACCCGTCGCCACAACAACGCAAACGTTCTGTGTCTCGGCGGCCTTGTCACCGAGGAGAAGACCGCGCTGGAGATCGTGGACACGTTCCTCAAGTTTGACTTTGAGGGCGGCCGCCACCAGCGCCGTATCGACCAGATCGCAGATATTGAAAACGGACGCCTGTAAGGCAGAAATCGGAGAAATCAATATGGAAAACAACGAACAGATTTTTATCATGAACCACCCGCTCATTCAGCACAAGCTCTCTTTCCTGCGCGATAAGAACACCGGCACAAAGGAATTTCGCGAGCTTGTCAGCGAGATCGCAACGCTGATGTGCTACGAAGCTACCCGTGACCTGCCGCTGATGGACGTGCAGACGGAGACCCCGATGTGCACCGCAACGACGAAGGTCATCGCCGGCAGAAAGCTGGCGTTCGTGCCGATTCTGCGCGCCGGTCTCGGCATGGTAGACGGCATGCTGCAGCTCGTTCCGAGCGCAAAGGTCGGCCATATCGGTCTTTACCGTGACCACGATACCTTGCAGCCGGTCGAATACTACAACAAGCTGCCGTCCGACATTGAAGAGCGTGATGTCATCGTGCTTGACCCGATGCTCGCGACCGGCGGTTCCGCAATGGACGCAATCACCATTGTAAAGCGCAGCCGCCCGCGCAGTATCAAGTTCCTGTGCATCATTGCAGCGCCGGAGGGCCTCAAGGCACTGAGCGAAGCGCACCCGGATGTGCATATTTACTGTGCAGCCGTTGATGAGAAGCTCAACGAACACGGTTACATTCTGCCGGGCCTCGGCGACGCAGGCGACCGTATCTTCGGCACGATGTAAGTTTCGAAAAAGTTAATTTTATAAGAAAACACTCATGGAGTGAAAATGAAGAAGGAGCCGTACCCGAAAGCGGGCGCAGCTCCTTCGATTTTTATGCTTTGCGTTTTGCGGGGGATTACAGCAGACGCGTGTCGTTGATGATAAGCTCGAACGTGAGCCCCAAAAGATCGGCGGCTTTTCTGCACAGCACCATACGGTCGAGGAAAATCTCGAAATACTCCATGACGGGGCAGATGTCCGTATCAATCGTGATGTTGAAAAGGCAAAGCTTCTGCTCTTTGTCAATTTTCAGCGAGGCGTTCACGACGGCGTAATTCACGCGGTCGTGAATATCCGTTGCGATAATCGCGTTTTTGCGCACGCGGGAACGACGCACGTCGCTTTTATCGGAGAGGATCAGCGCGGCAGAGACGGCGTTTACCGGGAAAGCGGTTTTCTCATCGTGGTGACCGATAGCCGAGCAGATGATAGCGATTTCTTCCGGCGGCATGTTCATGCGCGTTAAAAGCGTGAACGCCATAATGGCGCCGCTGTGTGCGTGGTCGACGCGGTTTACCGTGTTGCCGATATCGTGCAGATAACCGGCGATGGCGGCAAGCTCGCAGGTGCGCGTATCGTAATCAAGCGCTTCCAGAATGTTCCGCGCGTAGTTGCTGCATCGCTTGGCGTGCGGGCGGCCGTGCTCCGTGAAGCCCAGTGCGCCAAGGCAGCTGTTGCCCGCCTCCACGTAGACCTTCACTTCGGGATTTTTAAAAATGTCCTCCGGCATGATATGTGCATATTCCATAACGGTGCGCTCCTGAATTCAAAATCAGTCCGCTGTAAACATGCGGTACATGGCTTCAAGGCAGATTTGTGCGTGCAGCTTGAACTGCTCCACGTTGATGCACTCGTTTGCCTGGTGCGCGTTCGATTCCTCTTCGTCGAACGATGCGCCGAACGCAACGCCTGCGCCGCCCATCTGGCGGGCATACGTGCCGCCGCCCATGGAGAAGACGTCGCACTTTTTGCTGGTGACGTCCTCATAAGCGCCGGAAAGCAGGCTGACGAGCGGGCCGTCCTTCGGCAGGTACAGCGGCGGCTCATCGGAAATGAGCGTGTAGGTGAGGCCTGTGCCCTCCACGGACTTTGCAAGGATCTTGTCAATCTCTGCGCCGGACTTTGTTGCCGGGTAGCGAATGTCGATATCGAAGCGGCCCTCGCCGTTTTCGATGTTCACAAGGCCGAGGTTGAAGGTCAGCGCACCGCTCGGCTCATCGGACATCTTAACGCCGATGTTGGAGCCGTCATATGCAAGGCCGACTTTCTCATCCATGAACGTGAGGAATTCACCGCAGTCTGCGCCGAAAACGTTCACGAGCAGGTGTGCAAGGTGTGCGGCGGCGTTGATGCCGATCTCCGGGGTAGAAGCGTGCGCGGCCTTGCCGGTTGCGACGATGTGTGCGCCGCTTTCGGTGCGTGTGATGTCGAACTTCACTTCCGCAGCGGTTGCAGCTTCGACAAGCTTTGCAAATTCGTCATCATCACAGAGCACGTCGGCTTCTGCCTTATACGGCACGGCGTTGACAACGGTACCGGCCTTGAAGGAAACGATCTTCTTGCCGACCTTGCCGGTTACGGCAAAGCGGAACAGGCCTTTTTCGCAGTGGCACACGCCGTAGCAGGCGTCCGGGGTGAAGCCCATGGTGGGCATCTGCTCTTTGGAGAAGTAGTGACCCATATCCTGCATGCCGATCTCCTCTGCGGAGCCGAGCACGACGCGCAGCTTGCGTTTGCCGACGACGCCTGCTTCCTTCAGCGCGCGCAGGCAGTGCAGCGCAACAATTGCCGGACCCTTGTTATCGGAAACGCCGCGGCCGAATGCCTTGCCGTCGCGGATGACCATGGTGTACGGGTCGCTGTCCCAGCCTTCGCCGGCCGGCACAACGTCAAGGTGCGCCATAACAACGGCGTTTTCTTCGCCCTCGCCGAGCTCTGCGTGCATTGCATAATAGTCGCTGTTCTTTGTCTTAATGCCGTATCGTTCCGCAATTTCTATCGCCTTATCCACAGCGGTTGCTGCGTCCTTGCCGAACGGATACGGGCCGTCCTGTGGCTGTGCGACTGAGGGAATGGCGATGATATCGCCGAGGTCTTTCATTATATCGTCCCAGTAATCGAGAATTTTTTCACCGAACATGATACATTTCATCCTTTCCAAATGAATATACCTCTATCATAATCCATATCTGTGTTAAAATCAATCAAAACTCTGTAAATTTCCGCAGAGAAATAAAATGAAAGGGGAGGGTAGGATGCTGAACGGCATCTGGATGGCGATGATTGTGCTGGCGTTCGTCGGTGCGGTGTGCACGGGGAGATGGACGGCACTTTCCGCTGCTGCGGCGGATGGCGCAAGGCAGGCGGTGGAGACGGTGCTTTTGCTGCTCGGCGCGATGTGCCTTTGGACGGGCATCATGCGTATTGCGGGGGAGACGGGGCTTACAAACGGGCTTTTCAAAATTCTGTCGCCGGTCATCAAGCGACTGTTTCCGAATTACGGAAAAAATGAAACCGTGCGCGAAAAAATATCGATGAATATTGCCGCAAACATGCTCGGCATGGGCAACGCCGCCACACCGTTTGGATTGAGCGCTATGGACGAAATGCAGAAATTACAGACGGGCGACGTGCCGACGCAAGAGATGATCTTATTCGTCGTGATGAATACGGCGTCGTTTCAGTTGATCCCCTCGGCGGCGGTCACCTTAAGGGCTTCCTACGGCAGCGCAGACCCGTATGATGTTATGCCGCATATTTGGCTTGTTTCATTCGGCAGCCTGCTCGTCTGCGTGCTGATGTGCCGCGTGTTTCAAAAATTGTGGCGGGCGTAGGCGCGGCGGCTGTCTGCGGCGTGATCGCGCTCACGGTCATGTGCGGGTACGTAAAAGGACTGCCGGTATTTGAGCTGTTCACAAAAGGCGCAACGGAGGGCATGCATACGGCGATAAAATTATTGCCGACACTGCTCGGACTTATTGTCGGCATTTCCATGCTGCGCGCGTCCGGCTTTTTAGAGCTGTTTTCCGCGCTGTTGCGGCCCGTGACAGAAGTGCTGAACATCCCCACGGAGCTTATGCCGCTCATCTTACTGCGCCCGCTTTCGGGCAGCGGCTCGGTGTCGTATGTTACGGAGCTTTACAGCGCATACGGTGCGGACAGTGTAATATCCCGATTGGCGGCAATTTTATCGTCTTCGACGGAAACGACGTTTTACGCGGCCGCGGTATATTTTTCGGGCCGGGGGTATAAAACGCTGCGCTACACGATTCCGGCGGCGCTTTGCGGCGACCTTGCCGCCGTGCTGCTCACGCTGCTTTCGGTGCGGCTTTTCGGGTAAAACTTTTTCTGTACGTTTTTGTGTTTTTGTGATATACTGCTCTCAGAGAAATTTGTTTTCGGAGGGGAAAGGTATGCTGCTGGCACTGGACGTCGGAAATACCAACATCACACTGGGCGTTTATGAGGGGGAAAAGCTGCTGTTCGTCACGCGCATGGCGACGAATCCGCCGCGCATGGAGGACGAATACGCTTCTGCAATGCTCAGCATTTTACATTTATACAATATCCACACGTCGCAGGTGAACGGCGCGGTTTTAAGCTCCGTTGTGCCGCGGCTGACCGATGACCTCGCCCGCGCGGTGCGCCGTGTTTGGAAGGTGGAACCGTTCATCGTCAGCGCGCAGTCTGTGCCGGAGCTGAAAGTGAAGCGCGATGTGCCGAACACACTCGGCGCTGACCTCGTTGTCGGTGCTGTGGCGGCAAAAGCCATGTACCACGGCCCGTGTATCGTCATCGATATGGGTACGGCAACGACGCTGACGGGTTTAAACGCCGACGGCGAAGTGTGCGGCGTAGTGATCATTCCGGGCGTCGGTACGTCCCTTGACGCATTGACGAGCCGCGCAGCGCAGCTTTCTTCCGTCAGTCTGACCGCGCCGCCGCAGGTGCTTGGCCGCAACACGATGGAGTGCATCCAGTCCGGCATGGTGTTCGGCACGGCGTGTATGCTGGACGGCCTGTGCGACCGCATTGAAGATGAGCTCGGCGCACCGTGCGAGGTGGTCGCAACGGGCGGCCTCGCAGGTCTTATCGTACCGCATTGCAGCCGCAAGATCACTTTCAGCGATACGCTTCTGCTGGACGGCCTGAAAATCATCTGGGATGCGCACGGGGAAAAATAAAATAAACGAATAAGGCAGTGCCGAATATTCAGGGCACTGCCTTAACGTTTTCTTTCGGTTGTCAGTCTTGTCTTGCCAATAGAAACGCTATATGGTATACTATAAAATACGATTTTTCTGCAAGGAGACTACATTTTCATGAAAGAAAAGAAAAAGATCCCGTGGGGTCTTATATACGTGGGGCTGACGGTGGTCGTGATGATCGTGTTCGGGCTCGTCAATACCGAATTTGCGGGCATGTTTTCCGTCATCGCAAATCTTTCCCTCGGGTTTGTGGCGCTCGCTGTGCTGATGACCGGCGTGTTCCTCGTAACAGAGGGCGGCATCATCCATATGCTGCTGCGCGCGCAGGGCGAGCACGTCGGCTTTTGGACAACGGTGAAGATTGGGCTCATCGGCATTTATTATTCTTACATCACGCCGAGCTCCACGGGCGGGCAGCCCGCGCAGGTCGTCTACCTGCGGCGCGATAAGGTCTCGGTCGGCAACTCCACTGCGGTACTGTTTGTAAAGTTTTTTGCGTATCAGCTTGCGTTTGTGCTGTGCACGGTGGCATCGCTGATTTATATGTACCCGAGTTTGAAGCGGGACGACCCGCAGCTCATTCCCATTGTGCTGCTCGGCATCGCCATCAACGGGCTGTGGATTATCGCGATACCGCTTCTGTTCAGCCCGAAGATCTTAAAAAAGCTGTGCGGCGGCGTGACAAAGCTGCTCTTGAAATGTACGTTTCTCAAAAAGCGCGAGAATTACATAGAAAAAGTGCATGGCTTTGAGGCGGATTTCTCCTCCTACACAATGAAATTCAGAAGCAAAATGCGCTATGTGCTCCTTGCGATTTTGTGGTCGATCCCGCAGGTCATTTTGCAGATGAGCGTGCTGTACGTGGTGTTCCGCGCGTTTTCACTCGACCTGCCTTACGGCGAACTGCTTTGTATGCAGACGATGCTGCAGGCCTCCGTGTGCTTTATCCCGCTGCCCGGTGCATCCGGCGCACAGGAGCTCGGCTTCTCCATGTTCTTTAAATCGTATTTTGCATCCGGCGATATTTTGTACACCGCCGTGCTTGTCTGGCGATTCTTCACATATTACATCATCGTGCTGCTCGGCGCGCTCGTCGTCGTTATCGATCAGCTCGTGTTTGGTTGCCGCAGAAAGCAGGAAGCGGCGCTCTCTGCAGGAAAAGAATAATTCGATTCGCTTCGGCGCAGCTCGTAGGAGTTGCGCTGTTTTTATGTTCTTTTATGACATATTCCCATGCGCCGGAAAACATTGACATTCTTCTGCCGTGTGTCTATAATGGGCTCGGCGGCTGAAATTCGGAAAGGCCGCATTTCAGTCGTGAAAAGAAGAAAAAGGAGAAAAACACATGCTGAACATTCAAAACTACACAAAGCGCTTCGGTGACAAAATCGCCGTAGACGACCTTTCGCTGCACATTGCGGCGGGGGAGATCTGCGCGTTCATCGGACACAACGGCGCGGGCAAAACGACTACGCTAAAAGCCTGCTGCGGCTTATTAAGGCCGGACGGCGGCACCATTACGGTGAACGGCATCGACATTCAAAAAGACCCCATCGCCTGCAAAAAGATCATGGCCTACATACCCGATAATCCTGATCTTTATGAATTCCTGACGGGCTACGAGTATTTGAATTTTGTTGCGGATATGTACGGCGTATCGGAAGCGGACCGCAAGGCGCGCATGGAAGCGCTTGCCGAGCGGCTGGATATTAAAAACGCGCTGCCGAACCTCATCTCGGAGTGCTCGCACGGCATGAAGCAGAAAATCGCCGTTATCGGCGCGCTTATCCACGAGCCGAAGCTCATTTTGATGGACGAGCCGTTCGTCGGGCTCGACCCCATTGCGGCGCACGAATTAAAGAAGATTATGGCGGAGCATTGCCGAAACGGCGGCGCTATCTTCTTTTCCACACACGTTTTGGAGGTGGCGGAGAAGCTGTGCGACAATGTGGCCATTATTAAAAACGGCAAGCTCATTGCACACGGCACCATGGACAGTGTGCGCGGCGACGGTTCTTTGGAGCAGGTCTTCTTAGAGCTGGAAGACCACAAGGACTGAAAGGGGGAGGCTGCATGTTAAGATCCCTCTGGAAGCTGCAATGGAAGCAGTTTGCGGCGCGCATGAAAAAAGGCAACGGCAAAAAGACCTCCGGCGGATGGCTGGTTTTTCTGATGCTGTTCTTTGTGGTGTGCATGGAAATTTTGATGTTTGTGGTGTTCGCAGAGCTTGTTCCGTTGTGCGAAATGGGGCTTACATGGCTGTATTTCGCCATGGCGGGCACAATGGCGCTGGCGTTTTCCATGTTGGGCAGCGTTTTTATGACGCAGGCGCAGTTGTATGACGCGAAAGACAACGAGCTGTTGCTTTCCATGCCGATACCGCCAAAGTACATTCTCTTGACGCGCATTGCAATGCTGTTTACAACGACGGCAGGGTACACGCTGGCGGTTTTGCTGCCCGCGTTCGGTATTTACGCGTTTTCCTACGGTGCATCGGCGACGATGATTATCGGGTGGCTGTTTACGTTTGTGGCTCTGAGCCTGATTTCGCAGTCTGTCTGCTGTGCGCTCGGCTGGGTGCTGCACAAGCTCCTCAGCCGCCTGCGCAACAAGGCGGTTGTTTCGCTTTTGTACATGGTCATTTTCATGGCGGTGTACTGGTATTTTTACGCGAACGTCAACTCGTTTTTGTCCGGGATCGTCATGCAGGGCACGCAGATCGCGGGTGCGATGAAATACGTTTGGCCGCTTTATGCTATTGGCATGGCGTGCGGCGGAAGCCTTTTGCACACGCTGCTCGTGACTTTATTGAGCGCGGCAATAGCGCTTTTCACGCTTTGGCGGCTTTCCGCATCTTTCATTTCCTCCGTGCGTACATCGGGCGCGAAAGCGGGTGCAAAGCACAAATCGGGCAAAGCTTCCGCAAAGCAGCGCACGCCGGTGCTGTCTGTTGCGCATAAGGAGCAGCGGAAGTTCTTCACAAGCCCCGCGTACCTGATGAATTTCGGCTTCGGCTTGGTGGTCATTCCGGTTCTGCCCATCGCTGCCGCGATTTTCCGCGGGAAGCTGATGCAGATGATAAGCCTGATGAGTTTTCGGCCCGAGTGGATTGCGCTCGGCATTTTTGGCGTGATGGCGTTTTGCATCGCGACGTCCTGCGCGACCGCGCCGTCTGTCTCGTTGGAGGGCAAAAATCTGTGGGTGCTGCGCACGATGCCTATAAGCGGCAAAACGGTGCTTTTGGGCAAGCTCCTTATGGTGTGCCGCCTGCAAATGCCGCTTGTCGCCGTCAGTGTTTTGGCGCTTTGCCTCATCGCCGGGTGCGGTATCGGACTCACGGTGTTGACCGTTTGCGTTTGCGTTTTGTTCTGCTGGTTCGTCGGCACGCTCGGCCTTGTGATGAACCTGCTCGCGCCGCGCTTTGACTGGCAGAGCGAAAATCAGCCGTGCAAGCAGTCCCTCAGCGTATGCGTCACAATGTTCGGCGCGTACTTCTTTGCGGCGGTGATCGTCGGCGTGTTTTTCGCGGTATCTGCACTGCATATTCCGGGCATTGCAGCGTATGCGGTAACGACTGCGTTCCTTTTGCTTGCGTCTGTCTTGATGCACCTGCTTTTGGTGCGTTGGGGCGCGAAAAAATTTGAGCGCTTAGAAGCCTAAGTCAAAATAAAATCGAGCGTCTGCATACGTCTTTTGGCGGTACAGACGCTTTTTCTTGCTTTTTTTGCAAAATCATGCTATGCTGAAACCACTTGATTTGGTTGGAGGGGTTTTTATGATCTACACGATCACATTCAATCCGGCGGTGGATTACGTCGTCACGGCGGACACGTTCCGCACGGGCAAAACGAACCGCACGAAAACGGAAAACATTGTGTTTGGCGGCAAGGGCGTGAACGTCTCTTTGCTGCTGCACGCGTTGAATACAAAAAGCATTGCACTTGGGTTTATTGCGGGCTTTACGGGCAAAGCGCTGCGCGAGGGCGTTGAAAAAGAAGGCATCACGACCGATTTCATCGAAGTCGAAAACGGCTTTACGCGCATCAATTTAAAGCTGCATGCCGAGGAAGAAACGGAACTGAACGGCAGCGGTCCGGAGATTTCAGAAAACGAGCTCAAAAATTTTTTTGAAAAGCTCGGTGCCTTGACCCCGCAGGATACCTTGGTGCTTTCCGGCAGTGTGCCGAAGTCACTGCCAAAAGACATTTACGCACAGATTGCAAAGCTTGCGCAAACAAAAGGCGTACGGCTCATTGTGGATGCCGCAGGCGATTTATTATTGTCTACGCTTGAATTTCAACCGTTCCTTGTAAAGCCGAACCGCGAGGAGCTTTCCGAGATGTTCCGTGCCCCGGCGGACACAGAGGAACAGGTGACAGCGCTTGCGGAGAAGCTGAAAAAACGCGGTGCAAAAAACGTGCTCGTTTCCATGGCGGGCGACGGTGCGCTTTTGTATACGGAAACGGGCGAGGTGTATTTTGCTCCGGCGGCTAAGGGCACGCTGATAAACTCCACCGGCGCGGGCGATTCCATGGTCGGCGGCTTTTTGGCGGAATTCACGCGTTCCGGCGATTTTGTAAAGGCGCTCGCCATGGGCACGGCGGCGGGCGGTGCAACGGCGTTTTCCGTCGGCATCGCGGGCTTCCAGAAAATTATGGCGGTGCATGAAAGTGTGAAAGCTGGGGTGCAGCGTGTTCGATAGTTTTCTGGTCGCGCTGAATGCGATCATGCCGACGTTTTTGCTTTTGACGTTCGGCTACTTTTTAAAGCACAAAAACTTCGTCTCGTCGGAATTTTTAAAGCAGACGAATACGCTGACATTCAAATTTTTCCTGCCGTTTCTGCTGTTTAATAACATCTATAAAACGGAGATCACCGAGGCCATCGACGGCATGACGTTCACAATCGCGGTAGGGAGTTTGCTGTTATTGTTTGCAGTGCTGTGCATCGTCGTGCCGTGTGTCGTGCGCGAGCCGAAACAGCGCGGCGTCATCATTCAGGGAATTTTTCGCAGCAACTACGTCATATTCGGCGTGAGCCTCGTCACGAACGTGTTCGGCGCGGAGGAGGCTGCCGCGGCCTCCATCTTGAGCGCCGTACTCGTGCCGATGTACAACGTTTTGGCCGTCATTGCGCTGACGGTATTTACGGGCGGAGGTAAGGTCTCGCTGAAAAAGACGCTCAAATCCATCGCGACAAACCCGCTCATTATCGCGGCACTGCTCGGTGTGTTTGCGTCCATCATTAAATTGCGTTTCCCGGCATTTCTGGAAACGAGCCTGCGCGATGTTTCACGCCTTGCCACACCGCTCGCGCTCATCGTGCTCGGCGGCGATTTCAGCTTCCGCAAGCTAAAAGGCAATATGCGTATTGCGGGCGTGACGGTGTTTATAAAGCTCGTCGTCATTCCGCTTGTTTTTCTGCCGATCGCGGTTCTGGCGGGCAGCAGAGGGCCGAGCCTTCTGGCGCTTGCACTTGCGTGGGAAACGCCGGTCGCGGTATCAAGCTACATCATGGCGCAGCAGGCGGGCGCAGATGGCGAGCTTGCCGGTCAGCTTGTTGTTTTGAGCGCCGTGTGCTGCATCCCGACCGTATTTTTGATGATCTTTATTTTGCAGAGCATGGCGTTGCTGTAAAAGTAAAAACCCGTTTCCGATAAAAGCTTCGGAAACGGGTTTTGTGCTGTTTAAGTTCATTAAAGATGCTCGTTCATTTCGCGGACATGCGCGCGGATCTTTTCAAAGCTCTCCTGGCTGATGACGTGCTCAATGCGGCAGGCGTCCTCTGTTGCAATGTCCTTCGGCACGCCGAGATAGGTGAGCCAATCGGAAAGCAACTTGTGGCGCTCATACATGCGGTTGGCGATGGCAAGGCCGTCCTCCGTCAGGTGAATGTAGCCGTCGCCGTCTACGGTGATCAAATTGTTCTCGCGCAGCTTTTTCATGGCTACGCTGACACTGGGTTTTGTAAAATTGAGCTCGTTGGCAATATCAATAGAACGCACATAGGTGCTGCGCTCGGATAAGATCAAAATGGTCTCAAGATAGTTTTCTGCGGATTCCTGAATTTTCACGGCTGTCTCCTCTCACAATCGGGGTGGATAAATTCTTATAACAGTATAACACAAATCCAAAAAGAGTTCAATTCCCATTTTGTGCAAAACCGAAAATAAGTTGCAGGAGAAAATGACAGAAAAAGTCAAGACCCGCCGGGGGGAACCGGCAGGTCTCGGCTTTTCTTATTTCAGGAGCGTAGTACGCGTCGTACTCAATTTAAATGGGAAGATTTATTATTCCACATCCTGCAGAGCGTCGTAGCCTTCTTCGCCTGTACGGACTTTGATGACATTCTCCACGTCGTAAACGAAGATTTTGCCGTCACCGATGTGACCGGTGTAAAGCGCTTTCTTCGCCGTTTCGATGACCGTGCGGACAGGCACCTTAGAGATGACGACTTCCACCTGTACCTTAGGCAGCAGGTTTGCTTCTACGAGCGTGCCGCGGTAGTATTCCGGCTTGCCCTTCTGAATGCCGCAGCCGAGTACGTTCGTCACCGTCATACCGGTGATACCGACGCTCATCAGTGCGTTCTTCAAGGTATCGAAAGCCGCCTGCTTGCACACAATCTCGACCTTCGTCATCTTCACGCCGGTGCTTTCCTCTTTTACAGTCTTCACGGGGGCGTGATGCACAACGACCGGCACTGCTTCGTCTACCGCAGCCGGGCCGAACGGGGCGGGGGCAACGCTGAGGTCTGCGCTTTCGAGCGAGGTGTTGATGGCCGGAACGAAGTCTGCATACGCATTTGCAAGGCCATGCTCGGGCAGGTCAAGACCCATAATCTCTTCTTCCCTCGTCACACGCAGGCCAACCGTCGCGCGGATGAGCAGGAACACAATGGTAATCGTCACGGCTGTCCAAGCACAGACCGTAAGCACACCAAGCAATTGTTTTGCAAGCAGTGCAATGCCGCCGCCGTAGAACAGGCCAGTGAAGCTATCGTTGCCGGGGGCTGCGGTCGTTGCAAAAAGACCGACTGCAATGGTGCCCCAAATGCCGTTGCAGAAGTGGACGGCAACCGCGCCGACCGGGTCATCGACATGGAGCTTATAGTCGAGCAGCCAAACGCCGAACGGGCAAAGGAGACCGGCCACAATGCCGATGATTGCTGCGCCGAGGCAGTCCGTTACGTCACAGCCGGCGGTGATGGCGACCAGACCGGCGAGAGAAGCGTTGAGACACATGGAAACATCCGGCTTGCCGTACTTTACCCATGTGAAGATCATGCAGGTGACGGTTGCTATGGCAGGTGAGACGGTGGTGGTGAGGAAGATGGAGCCGAGCTGTTCAACGCTTGTTGCCGCAGCACCGTTGAAGCCGTACCAGCCGAACCAAAGAATGAACACGCCAAGGCAGCCGAGCGGAATGTTGTGGCCCGGGAAAGCATTGACCTTTACGATCTTACCGCTTGCATCCTTTTCGAACTTGCCGATGCGCGGGCCGAGCAGCTTTGCGCCGATGAGCGCGGAAAGACCGCCTACCATGTGGATGGCGCAGGAGCCTGCAAAATCATGGAAGCCGAGCTGCGAAAGCCAGCCACCGCCCCAGATCCAGTGTGCTTCGATGGGGTATACCAAAGCGGAGATAACACCGGAGTAAATGCAGTAGGAAAGGAACTTTGTGCGTTCTGCCATTGCGCCGGAAACGATGGTCGCGGTCGTGGCACAGAACACAAGGTTGAATACGAAATTCGACCAGTCAAAGTTTGCGTAGTTTGTGAAAATATCAAAGCCCGGCTTACCGATGAAGCCCAGTAAGTCTTCGCCCAGCAAAAAGCTGAAGCCGATGAGAATGAATACGCCGGTGCCGATGCAGAAGTCCATCAGGTTCTTCATCAAAATGTTGCCGGCATTTTTTGCACGGGTGAAACCCGTTTCTACCATGGCGAAGCCGGCCTGCATCCAGAAGACCAGCGCCGCGCCCATCAAAAACCAGACGCTGAAGATTTCGCTTGTCATATGTTCGTCCTCCTATGTGTTGTTTGAAAATAGAAAAGGGTGCGCACGTTTGGTTCCTGAAACGGAACCCCGTGCACACCCTTGTGCCTATGTTGAATTTTTCATCCCTTGTCCGTTTGAAACGGTATGTTCAAGCCCTTTATACTCTGAACATCAGATCGCCGTAGCTCGGGTACGGCCAGTAATCGGAAGAGACCAGCGTTTCCATCTCGTCCACAACGGCTCTCAGCTCGGTCATGGCGGTGATGACGGAATCCTTATAATAGGTCGCAACCTCAATCGGATCTTCGCCGACTTCCTTCACGCCGATGATGGCGTTATCGAGCGCAGCAAGCTTCTTATATGCGCAGTCCTGCAGGCCGGAAAGACGCTTGATGATATCAAGCTCCGCTTCGCACGGAATGTCATCGCTGATGGCCTTCTTCGTGGCAACGCCGCTTGCAAGCTCCGCAACGTAAGAGGAAACAGCGGGGAGAATGTCGCGCTTGACCATATCACTTGCGGTGAGCGCTTCGATGTTGATGGTCTTCGCGTACGTCTCGAGGATGATGTCCTGTCTGGACTGCATCTCGACCTCGGTGTAGATCTTATGCTTTGTAAAGAGCTTCACGTTCTTTTCGTCGGTGTAATGCGGCAGTGCGTCTACCGTGGTCGGCAGGTTCGTCAGGCCGCGTTTTGCAGCTTCCGCCTTCCAGGCGTCCGCATAGCCGTCGCCGTTGAAGATGATGCGTTTGTGCTCTTTGATCACGCGCTTGATGAGTGCGTTGAGTGCGCCGTTAAAATCTTCCTTGCCCTCAAGCTCGTCTGCAAACTGCTCGAGCTCATCGGCGATGATCGTGTTCAGCATGATGTTCGGGCAGGCGATGTTGAGCTGCGAGCCGAGGCTTCTGAACTCGAACTTGTTGCCGGTGAAAGCGAACGGGGAGGTTCTGTTTCTGTCCGTTGTATCCTTTGTGAAGGACGGCAGAACGTTTACGCCAATCTCCATGTTGACGCGGAGCGTACCGCCGTAGACCGTGCCGGTCTCAATGGCGTGCAGAATAGCCGTAAGCTCGTCGCCGAGGAAGATGGAGATGATGGCCGGCGGCGCTTCGTTTGCGCCGAGACGATGGTCGTTGCCTGCGGAAGCGACGGAGATACGGAGCAGATCCTGATACTCGTCAACACCCTTGATGACAGCAGCGAGGAAGAGGAGGAACTGTGCGTTTTCCTGCGGCAGCTTGCCCGGCTCCAACAGGTTCTTTCCGGTATCGGTGGAAATAGACCAGTTGTTGTGCTTGCCGGAGCCGTTCACGCCTGCAAACGGCTTTTCATGCAGCAGGCAGACAAGACCGTGGCGGAGCGCAACGTTCTTCATTGTCTCCATGGTCAGCTGGTTGTGGTCGGTCGCAACGTTCGTGGTGGAGAAGATCGGCGCCAACTCGTGCTGTGCCGGGGCGACCTCGTTGTGCTTTGTCTTAGCAAGCACGCCGAGCTTCCACAGCTCTTCGTCGAGCTCCTGCATGAACGCGGCAATTCTCGGTTTGATTGCGCCGAAGTAATGATCTTCAAGCTCCTGGCCCTTCGGCGCGCGTGCACCGAACAGCGTGCGGCCCGTGTAAATGAGGTCCGGGCGCTCATCGTAGAGCTTTTTATCGACAAGGAAATATTCCTGCTCCGGGCCGACGGTCGTGATGACACGCTTTGTTGTGGAGTCGCCGAAAAGGCGGAGAATACGAACGGCCTGTGCGCTCAACGCTTCCATGGAGCGCAGCAGCGGGGTTTTCTTATCCAGCACCTCGCCGCCGTAGGAACAGAACGCCGTAGGAATGTACAGGGAGTGATCTTTAATGAATGCGTAGGAGGTCGGGTCCCATGCGGTGTAGCCGCGGGCTTCAAACGTTGCGCGCAGACCGCCGGAAGGGAAGGAGGAAGCATCCGGCTCGCCCTTGATGAGCTCTTTGCCGGAGAATTCCATGATGATGCGGCCGTCTGCCGTCGGAGAAATGAAGCTGTCGTGCTTCTCGGCGGTGATGCCGGTCATCGGCTGGAACCAGTGCGTGTAGTGCGTTGCACCTTTTTCAATCGCCCAGTCCTTCATGGCATTTGCCACAGCATTGGCAACCGTGATGTCGAGGTCCTTGCCGTTGTCGATGGTCTTTCTCAAAGACTTGTAAACGTCCTTCGGCAGTCTCTCACGCATGACGTCGTCGTTAAACACCATGCTGGCGAAAATGTCCGGCACATTGATCTTTGTCGTGCTGCTCATGTAAACCACTCTTTCCTTCAATAAGATTCGCATAATAGGAGGGGCGAACGCTGCGATATAATTTGTATATCTTTGTATATCTTCCCGTGCGTTTCGTCCTGCGGCTTCGCTTTACGAAACCGTCTGCACAGCTGTTCGTAATTCATTCAAACAAAAAAGCGCTGGGGATGGCAATAAACCAACCACAGCGCCTTTGCTATGCTATGTGATGAATTTTACAACGTCTCGGGCCATTTGTCAACACCTTTTTTGAGGAAATTTGAAGATTTGCAGGATGTACAATTTAAACCTGCGTTTATGAATTCGTCTTATGAAATTTTCAAAGTCAAGCGAACATAAAATGAAATTACTACAACTCAAAAATTCAAAAATCGAGAAATTTTTCTTGACATATAAGAAGGGCCGCTATATAATGGTAGACAGACAATGGAGTCTGATCATACATGTTGCATCTAAAAGCTGCCGAATGTGGGGCTTTTAGATTGCGCCGGGGGAACGGCGCGCGTGCATTGCACGCAGCATGTATGGTCAGACTTTCTCTTTTTTTCGGAAAAGTCGGGAAAAAGACGTATATCTTATTTGTTTTCAGAAGGGAGCAGTCTTCATGCTTAGAGAAGGCAAAAGCACAGCGGGCGATTTCCGAATTCCTTCGGGGTGCGCCGTATCCTCCGTTTTTTCCCGCAGCGGAAAGCGGCTGGACGGCTCCGATATCATCCGCTCCATTGAGATCATGCACGACCGTTCAAACGGCCTTGGCGGCGGCTTCGCCGGCTACGGCATTTACCCGGAATATGCGGAACAGTATGCGTTCCACGTTTTCTATAATAATGTAAAAGCAAAAGAGGAATGTGAGAAGTTCATCAACGAGCATTTCGACGTCGTGAACCTTTCCAAAATTCCGATCCGCAAGATTCCGCAGATCACGGACGAGCCGCTTATCTGGCGGTACTTCGTCACACCGCTGCACACAAAGCTTGCGGAAAGCCAGCTCGATGAAGACGAGTTCACTGCCCGCTGCGTCAACCGCGTCAATACCTTTATCGATGGCGCATATATTTTCTCCAGCGGCAAAAACATGGGCGTGTTTAAGGCCGTCGGCTACCCGGAGGATGTCGGTCGGTTCTATCGTCTCGATGAATACGCCGGCTACTGTTGGACGGCGCACGGCCGCTACCCGACGAATACTCCCGGCTGGTGGGGCGGTGCGCACCCGTTTGCGCTGCTCGACCTTTCCGTTGTCCATAACGGCGAAATCTCGTCCTACGATGCGAACCGCCGCTGCATTGAGATGTACGGCTACAACTGCAACCTTTTGACCGATACCGAGGTCATCACCTATATTTTCGATTATCTTGTACGCCGTCAGGGCCTCACCCTGCAAGAGGTCGCAAACGTCATCGCGGCACCGTTCTGGACGACCATTCAGAACAAAGACCCGGAGGAGCGCGAGCGTCTGACGTATTTGCGCAATGTGTATTCCGACCTGCTTGTCACCGGTCCGTTCTCCATTCTGGTCGGCTTTACGGGTGGCCTTATGGCACTCAACGACCGCTTAAAGCTGCGTTCTATGGTCGTCGGCGAAAAGGGCGATATGGTCTACATCGCCAGTGAAGAATCCGCCATCCGCGTCATTCAGCCCACGCTCGATAAGGTCTGGGCGCCCGCAGGCGGCGAGCCTGTCATCTTCACGTTGGACAAAAAGTAAGAGTTTATGTTCTCTGAGAAATGAGGTTACTATAAATGGCTATCGATTTTTTATATCCGCAGTACGAGGTCGTCCGCAACCCCGCGCGCTGCATTGCCTGCCGTGCCTGTGAACGACAGTGCTCCAACGAAGTACATGCTTACGACGATGAGCTGAAAATGATGATCTCCGACGAAAGCCGCTGTGTGAACTGCCACCGCTGCGTTTCCATCTGTCCCACGCGCGCCTTGAAGATCGTCAAGACCGACCACACCTTTAAGGAAAATGCCAACTGGTCCGGCGAGACCATCATGGAGGTCTACCGTCAGGCGAGCAGCGGCGGCGTGCTGCTGTCTTCCATGGGCAACCCGAAGCCCCTGCCGGTCTACTGGGATAAAATCCTCATCAACGCGTCGCAGGTCACGAACCCGTCCATCGACCCGCTCCGTGAGCCGATGGAAACGAAGACGTTTTTGGGTCAGAAGCCGTCTAAAATCGAGCGCGACGAGAACGGTAAGATTAAGACGAATATCACCCCGCAGCTTGAGCTTTCCGTGCCGATCATGTTCTCCGCCATGTCCTACGGCTCCATCAGCTACAATGCACACGAAAGCCTTGCCCGCGCCGCAGAAGCGCTCGGCATCTACTACAACACCGGCGAGGGCGGCCTGCATCAGGATTTCTACAAGTACGGCGCAAATACCATCGTGCAGGTCGCGTCCGGCCGCTTCGGCGTGCATAAGGATTACCTCAGCGCCGGCGCCGCCATCGAGATCAAAATGGGGCAGGGCGCAAAGCCGGGCATCGGCGGCCATCTGCCGGGTGCAAAAATTGTCGGCGACGTTTCCCGCACGCGTATGATCCCGGAGGGCTCGGACGCCATTTCGCCCGCACCGCACCACGATATTTACTCCATTGAAGACCTGCGTCAGCTTGTTTTCTCCTTAAAAGAAGCCTCAAACTACAAAAAGCCCGTCATCGTCAAGATTGCGGCGGTGCACAACGTTGCAGCCATTGCGTCCGGCATTGCACGCAGCGGCGCAGACATCATCGCCATCGACGGTTTCCGCGGCGGTACGGGCGCGGCGCCTACGCGCATCCGCGATAACGTCGGCATCCCGATTGAGCTTGCTTTGGCAGCGGTCGATCAGCGCCTGCGCGATGAAGGCATCCGCAACAAGGTTTCGCTCGTTGTCGGCGGCTCCATTCGCTCCAGCGCCGATGTTGTCAAGGCCATCGCGCTCGGTGCAGATGCGTGCTACATCGGCACGGCGGCACTTTTGGCGCTCGGCTGCCATCTGTGCAGAAGCTGCCAGACCGGCAAGTGCAACTGGGGCATCGCAACCCAGCGCCCCGACCTTGTGAAGCGCCTCAACCCGGACATCGGCTATAGGCGCCTTGTGAATCTTGTCACCGCGTGGGAGCACGAGATTAAGGAAATGATGGGCGGCATGGGCATCAATTCCATCGAGGCGCTGCGCGGCAACCGCCTTATGCTGCGCGGCGTGGGTCTGAACGAAAAAGAGCTTCAGATTCTCGGCATCAAGCACGCGGGCGAATAAGCAGAAAAGGGAGCGTAACCATGAAAAGAGTATATGTTGATGAAAAATGGTGCCTCGGCTGCCATCTTTGCGAATATTACTGCGCCTTTGCAAACTCCGGAAAATCCAGCATGATCAAGGCGCTGAAGGACAGAACCATTCACCCCCGCATCCGCATTGAGGGGGACAATCAGGTCAGCTTTGCGGTTTCCTGCCGCCACTGCACAGACCCGCTGTGCGTGAAAAGCTGCATTGCGGGCGCACTTTCCAAAAAGGACGGCGTGGTCTGTATCGACCAGAATAAGTGCGTCGGCTGCCACACCTGCGTGCTGGTATGTCCCTACGGCGCGCTGATGCCCTCGGAATCCGGCGTCATGCAGAAGTGCGAGCTGTGCATCGAAAACGCCGGCGGCAAGCCTGCCTGTGTGCAGGGCTGTCCGAACAAAGCCATCATCTTTGAGGAAAGGGACTGAGCACCATGGCAAAATATGTAATCATCGGCAACTCCACTGCGGCCATCGGCTGCGTGGAAGGTATCCGCAGTAAAGATAAAGACGGAGAGATCGTGCTGATTGCTTCCGAAAACCACCACACCTACGCGCGCCCGCTCATTTCCTATTTATTGCAGGGCAAAACGGATGAGGAGCGCATGAAATACCGCCCGGACAGCTTTTACGAAGAAAATCACGTCACCGCAAAGCTCGGTGAGACCGTCACAAAGCTCGACCCGGAAAAGAAAACCGTAACGTTAAAGAGCGGGGAAGAGATACCCTATGAAAAGCTCCTTGTCGCAACAGGCTCCACGCCGTTCGTACCGCCCATGGAAGGGCTTGATACCGTTCCCGAAAAGTTCACGTTCATGTCGCTCGATGACGCACACGCGCTTGAAAGCGTCCTTACAAAAGACAGCCGTGTTTTGATTATCGGCGCGGGCCTCATCGGTTTAAAGTGCGCAGAGGGCATCAAGGAGCGCGTGAAATCCATCACGGTCGTCGACCTTGCCGACCGCGTGCTGCCGAGCATCCTCGATGAGACCGGCTCCGCTATCGTCAAGGATTTTCTTGAAAAGCAGGGCATCGAGTTTCACCTCGGCGATACCGCCGCAAAGTTTGCGGGCACGACCGCCACACTCAAAAGCGGTCTTACGGTCAATTTTGACGTGCTCGTCATTGCGGTCGGCGTGCGCCCGAATACTTCGCTCGTCAAAGATGCAGGCGGCGAGGTGCGCCGCGGCATTGCGGCGGATGATACCGGCAAAACAACACTGCCCGATGTCTACGCCGCAGGCGACTGCGCGGAGAGCTTCGATATTTCCGCCGGCGTCAACCGCGTGCTGGCGCTGTTGCCGAACGCCTATATGCAGGGCAATACCGCCGGCATCAACATGGCGGGCGGCAAAGCGAGCTTTGACCGGGCGATCCCGATGAATGCCATCGGCTTCATGGGGCTGCACATCATCACTGCAGGCACGTATGACGGCGAGACCTACGTCCACCGTGACGGCGAAAACTACAAGATCCTTTTCTATAAAGAGGATGTTTTAAAGGGCTATATCCTGATTGGCGACGTGGCGCGTGCCGGTATCTACACGGCGCTTATCCGTAATCGCACGCCGTTAAGCTCAATCGATTTTAAGCTGATCTGCGAAAAGCCGCAGCTCATGGCATTCACGGCCCGTACGCGCCGCGACCTGCTCTCAAAGCAGCAGTAAGGGGGAGAAACATGGAACAGAAAACATATGCACTCGGCCAGCGCTATATCGGCGCAGGGCAAAGTGAGGGTACGATTATATTGAACGAAGTGCCGGGCAATGCGCTTGGCGCGTATCTGGACGGCGCAAATATTATTGTAAATTGCAGCGCACAGGACGCGACCGGCGACACGATGAACGCGGGCGAGATCACCATTCACGGCAGCACGGGCGACGCGGCAGGTTACGCCATGCGCGGCGGTGCCATCTACGTGCAGGGCGATGCCGGTTACCGCGCAGGTATCCACATGAAGGAGTATAAAGAGAAAGTACCCGTACTCGTCATCGGCGGCAGAACAGGCAGCTTCCTCGGCGAATATCAGGCGGGCGGCATCATCGTCGTGCTCGGCATCGGCAGTGAAGATCGCCAGCCGGTTGGCAATTTCTGCGGCACGGGCATGCACGGCGGACGCATTTATCTGCGCACCGCGCACCTGCCGAAGGATCTGCCGGAGCAGGTCGTGGCGCATAAGGCGACCGAAGAAGACATGCAGATTGCGGCGCCGCTCGTTCAAAACTACGCGGAAAAGTTCGGTGCAGATGCCGAAAGTCTTCTGCGCGACGAATACTACGTGCTGCGCCCGAACACACAGAATCCGTATAAGCAGCTCTATGTGACGAACTGATTTTGCCCCTGTAATTCTCTGCAAATTAAGGTTTCTTTTCTTGCATAAATCGACGGTGTATTTTGGCGATAAACATTGTGCGTTCTGTCTTATTGCAAAATACACCGATCTTGTGTTATAATATTCAAAAGCGGTCAGCATACGCTGTATTTTGGCAGAATATCTCAAAATGCGGCAGAAAAGAAGAACAGGTACAGCGTGAAAGACGGCAACACCGGATTTCACGCGTATTTGTATGTTTGAAACGCGCTTTAAAAAAAGAAAGGAAGGGTTCGGCATGCAGTATACGGAGTCCGAGGTCACAGAGTTTATCACAGATAACGACGTTAAGTTCATCAAAATGGCGTTCTGCGATATTTTCGGCAGACAGAAGATCATTGCCATTCAGCCGAGCCTTTTGGCTTCTGCGTTCGAGGGCGGCATTCCCATTGATGCTTCGCGCATCATGGGCTTTGAAAAAGAGGCGGACAGCGAGCTCTTTTTGGTGCCGGATACCTCCACCATGTCGCTTCTGCCGTGGCGGCCCGCACACGGGCGCGTCGTGCGCTTTTTCTGCGACATTCGCCGTTCGGACGGCACCGGCTTTGACATCGACTGCCGCGGCATCCTGAAAAAAGCGGTTGACATTGCAAAACTTCATGGTATAATATTTGAATTTGGGGCAAGAAATGAATTCTACCTTTTCAAGAACGATGAAAACGGCAATGCAACGGCTATCCCCTTTGACAACGCGGGCTTTATGGATGCCGCGCCGGAGGATAAGGGCGAGGACGTACGCCGCGAGATCTGCCTGACACTCGAGGATATGGGGGTCACACCGGAAAGCTCGCACCACAGCGGCGGCCCGGGGCAGAACATCATCGATTTTCAGCACAGCTCTGCCATTCGGTCCGCAGACGATGTCGTTACGTATAAGTCTGTTGTGAAGACCATGGCGTCGAGAAACGGCCTTACGGCGTCGTTTGCGCCGAACCCCATTCCGGGTAAGGACGGCAACGGCTTCCACATCACGCTAACGCCGCGCATGCAGATGGGCGACTGTTCCGAGTGTTTCCTTGCAGGCATTCTGGAGCACGCCGCAGAGATTACCGCCATTTTGAACCCCACGGCGGATTCCTATAAACGCCTCGGTGCGTTCGGTGCGCCGGAGTTCATCTCTTGGTCGGAGAAGAGCCGCTGGTGCTTTGCGTATAAAAAGGAAGGCAGCAGCACAATAGAGGTGCGCTCACCCGATTCCACTGCGAATCCGTACCTTGCGTACACTGCGCTCATTTATGCGGGGCTTGACGGCTACCTCAAAAAGACGAAGCTGCCAAAGCCCGACCTTGCGCGCGAGACCTGCGGCAAGCTGCCGAAGTCTGCCGAAGAAGCGCTGCAAATTTTCGCAAAGAGCAGCTTTGTCCGCAACGTGTTCCCGGAGTATTTCGTAAAGACGTATATCCGCACGTTCGGCAACGGGCCCGCAGATGTGTAAAACAAGGGGGCACAGGGCATGAATGCGATCATTCAGCACAGCGTCCTCATCGTGTCCGGCACGCAAAAAGGTGCGGCGTATATCACAGAGCTGCTTTCCCCGCGCGAGTTTGCGCCCATGACAACGGCGCTCAGCGGCGGAGACGCCCGGCGGCTGCTTTTGCGGCGCAGCTACGAGCTTGTGGTTATCAACACACCGCTCCCGGATGAATTCGGGCACGAGCTGGCAGAGTATATCACAGAAAAATTCGTTTCCGGTGTCATGGTCATTGCAAAAGCGGAGCTTTTCGATCAGGTGAACGACGAAATGGAGCCATTTGGCATATTGACGGTGCAAAAGCCGCTTTCGCGCCCGCTGTTTTATCAGGCGCTTCACCTGCTCATCGCCACGCAGAACCGCTGGCAGCGCTTTGACCGGGAAAACCAGAAGCTCAGAACCAAAATGGAAGAAGTGCGCATTGTGGCGCGTGCAAAGTGTATCCTTGTGGAATACCTGCGCATGAGCGAGCAGCAGGCGCACCGCTATATTGAAAAACAGGCGATGGATATGCGCACATCAAAAAAGGATGTTGCGGAAAATATCCTGAAAACCTATACGTAAATGAATGCGTACAGGGCTGCACCGCAGCTTTGACATAGATTGCATACAGCAGAAAAGAGTAATTATTTCAGGGAAAGAGGAACGTACGTTATGGGCAACAAAGCATATTTGGTACTCGAAAACGGAAAGGTCTTCTGCGGCGAATCCTTCGGCGCGGCGGGCGAAGTAACGGCTGAGGTCGTTTTCACGACCGGCATGACAGGTTATCTCGAAACGCTCACCGATAAGAGCTATTTCGGGCAGATTGTCGTCCAGACATTTCCGCTCATCGGCAATTACGGCGTGATCCCCTCCGATTTTGAGGGAAAGATCATCGGTCCCTGTGGTTATATCGTAAAAGAATGGTGTCAGTCGCCCTCCAATTTCCGCTCGGAGGGTGATCTTGACACCTTTTTTAAAGAAAGAGGCGTCATCGGCCTTTGCGGCATCGATACACGTGCCCTCACAAAGGTCATTCGCGAAAGCGGCGTCATGAACGGTATGATCACAACAGAGCTTACGCATGTCGATATGGATAAGATTCACAGCTACCGCGTGACAAACGCGGTGGAAAGCACCTCCGTCACCGAGATGACGCGCCGTGAGAACCCGGAGAAAACATGCACCGTGGCGCTCATGGATTACGGCTACAAGGAGAACATCCGCCGCGAGCTCGAAAAGCGCGGGGCAGAGGTCATTGTATGCCCGTACAACACGACGGCAGACGAATTAAAGGCCCTTAACATTGACGGCGTGATGCTTTCAAACGGCCCCGGCGACCCGGCGGATAACATCGAGGTCATTGAAAACCTCAAGAAGATTATGAACATGGGCAAACCGCTCTTCGGCATCTGCCTCGGTCACCAGCTGCTGGCGCTTGCAAACGGCTTTAAGACCGAAAAGCTCAAGTACGGCCACCGCGGCACAAACCAGCCGGTGCAAAATCTTGAGACCGGCCGCGTCTACATCTCCAGCCAGAACCATGGCTACGCGGTCGTGTCCTCCACAATCGACCCCGAGATCGCCGACGAATATTTCAACAACGTAAACGACAGAACGTGCGAGGGCGTGCGCTATAAAAAAATCCCCGCTTTTTCCGTGCAGTTCCACCCGGAAGCCTGCGGCGGCCCGCGCGATACCGCGTTCCTCTTCGATAAATTCTTTGAGATGATGGGAAAATAAACAGTACCCAGAGCAGTATAGAAAGGATTGTTTACAGCTATGCCATTGAATAAAGACATTAAAAAGGTTCTCGTCATCGGCTCCGGCCCGATCGTCATCGGTCAGGCGGCGGAATTTGACTACGCCGGCACTCAGGCGTGCCGTGCTCTGAAAGCGGATGGCATCGAGATCGTGCTCGTCAACTCCAACCCGGCGACCATCATGACGGATAACGCCATGGCGGACCACATTTACATCGAGCCGCTTACGCTGCCCACCATCAAGCGCATCATCGAAAAAGAAAAGCCGGACAGCATCCTCTCCGGCTTCGGCGGCCAGACCGGCCTCACGCTTTCCATGCAGCTTGCAAAGGAAGGCTTTTTGAAGGAACACAACGTACGCCTGCTCGGCGCTTCCCCGGAGACCATCGATAAGGCGGAAGACCGTCAGATGTTCAAGGATACGATGGAAAGCATCGGTCAGCCGTGCATTCCGTCCAAGGTCGTCACCACGGTAGAGGATGCACTGGAGTTTGCGGAAGAGATCACGTACCCCGTTATCATCCGCCCGGCGTTCACGCTCGGCGGCACCGGCGGCGGTATCGTCGATAACCGCGAAGAGCTCATGGAGGTCGCGGCAAACGGCCTTGCGCTCTCGCCGATCACCCAGATCCTCGTTGAAAAGAGCATTGCGGGCTGGAAGGAGATTGAGTTCGAGGTTATTCGCGACAGCAAGGGCAACGTCATCACGGTCTGCTCCATGGAAAACTTCGACCCGGTCGGCGTCCACACCGGCGACAGCATCGTCATCGCCCCGGCGGTTACGCTTTCCGATAAAGAATATCAGATGCTCCGCACTGCGGCCATCAACATCATCGACGCGCTCGGCGTAGAGGGCGGCTGCAACTGCCAGTTCGCGCTGCACCCGACGTCCTTTGAGTACGCCGTCATTGAGGTCAACCCGCGTGTGTCCCGTTCCTCCGCACTGGCATCTAAGGCGACCGGCTATCCGATTGCAAAGGTCGCGACGAAGATTGCCATCGGCTACACACTCGATGAGATCGTCAACGCCGTCACCGGCAAGACCTACGCAGCATTTGAGCCCGCGCTCGACTATGTGGCGGTCAAGTTCCCGAAGTGGCCGTTCGATAAATTCGTCTACGCAAAGCGCAACCTCGGCACGCAGATGAAGGCGACCGGCGAGGTCATGTCCATCGCCGATACGTTTGAAATGGCCCTCATGAAGGCTGTGCGCGGTGCAGAAATCTCGCTCGATACGCTCAACATGCCGAAGTTCGCAAACTACGAGGACAGTGCCCTGTGGCAGATTTTAAAAGACGCGACGGACGAGCGCCTGTTCGCCATCTACGAGCTCATGAAGCGCGGCGTCACCACTAAAGAGATCCACGACTTCACGATGATCGACATGTGGTTCCTCGAAAAGCTCAATAACCTGCTCGCGTATGAGCGCGAGATTAAGGATCAGCCGCTCACGCACGCACAGTATACGCGCGGCAAGAAACTCGGCTACACGGACGAAGCCCTCACGCGTATTTGCGGCACAAAGCCGACCTTCCGTCACGAAGCGACCTTCAAAATGGTCGATACCTGCGCAGGCGAGTTCGCTGCGACCACACCGTACTTCTACGGCACCTACGATACGCCGGAGCAGGGCGGTGAAAACGAAGCGATGGAGTTCATCGGCAAAAGCGGCAAAGAGACTGTCATGGTTTTCGGTTCCGGCCCGATCCGTATCGGTCAGGGTATCGAGTTCGACTATGCCAGCGTCCATTGCGTGGAGTCTCTCCAGCGCCTCGGCTATGAAGTCGTCATCGTCAACAACAACCCGGAAACCGTTTCCACAGACTTCGACACTGCAGACCGACTCTACTTTGAGCCGCTGTGCGCCGAAGACGTTATGAATATCATCAACATCGAAAAGCCGAAGGGCGTTGTCGTCGCGTTCGGCGGCCAGACGGCTATCAAGCTTACAAAGACGCTTGCGAAAAACAACGTGCCGATCATCGGCACAAGCGCCGACAGCATCGATGCCGCAGAGGACAGAGAGCGCTTTGAAGAACTGCTCGAGCGCTGCAACATCAAGCGCCCGAAGGGTCACACCGTTATGACGACGGAGGAAGCCCTCGCAGCCGCACACGACCTCGGCTATCCGGTGCTCATGCGCCCGTCCTACGTGCTCGGCGGTCAGAACATGATCATTGCATACGGCGATGAAGACATCAACGAATACATGGCGATTATCCTGCGCCAGAAGCAGGATAACCCGGTGCTCATCGATAAGTACCTCAGTGGCACCGAGATTGAAGTCGATGCCATCTGCGACGGCGAGAACATCCTCATCCCGGGCATCATGGAGCACGTAGAGCGCACCGGCATCCACTCCGGCGACAGCATCGCGGTCTACCCGGCAAAGGATATCGACGACGAGCTCAGCGCAAAGATTGTCAAGACGACCGAAATACTCTGCACGGAGCTCAAGGCCATCGGCCTCATCAACCTGCAGTACATTATCATGAACCGCGAAATCTACGTCATCGAGGTCAACCCGCGTGCTTCGAGAACGGTTCCGTACCTCAGCAAGGTCACGGGCGTGCCTATGTGCGACCTCGCAACAAAGGTCAGTCTCGGCATGAAGCTCACCGACCTCGGCTACGGCACGGGTCTCTATCCGACTTCGCCGTATACGGCCGTCAAGGTGCCGGTCTTCTCCTTCGAGAAGCTCACGGATGTCGATACCCAGCTTGGCCCGGAAATGAAATCCACCGGCGAAGTGCTCGGCATCGGCAACAACCTTGAGGAGGCGCTCTATAAGGGCCTCATCGCCTCCGGCAGCAAGATGAACAAAAAGGGCGGCGTGTTCATCACCGTCCGCGACGGCGATAAGAAAGAGATCGGCGAGATCGCGAAGAAATTCGACAAAATGGGCTTCCCGCTTTACGCCACGACGGGCACCGCAAGCGTGCTTGCAAAGCTCGGCCTCACCGTGAAGATCGTCGATAAGATTCACGAAAGCCCGGTCAACACCATTACGCTGCTTGAAAGCGGTAAGCTGGCGTATATCATCTCCACCTCCGCAAAGGGCAGAAACCCCGCACGCGACAGCGTTAAGATCCGCAGAAAAGCGGCGCTGCTCGGCATCCCGTGCCTCACGGCCATCGATACCGCAAACGCCCTCGCGGACAGCCTGATGAGCCGCTACACCCCGTACAACACGGAGATTGTGGACATCAACAACCTCAAAAAAGAAAAGGTCAAGCTGCCGTTCACCAAGATGTCGGCGTGCAGCAACGACTACATTTATATCAACTGCTTCGAAAACGAAGTTTCCTCTCCGGAGTTCCTCTCCATCTACCTGTCCGACCGCCACAACGGTGTCGGCGGCGACGGTGTCATCCTCATCTGCCCGTCCGATGTGGCAGACGCTCAGATGCGTATGTTCAACCGCGACGGCAGCGAGGGTCTCATGTGCGGCAACGGCATCCGCTGCGTCGCAAAGTACCTCTTCGACAACGGCATCGTGAAAAAGCCTGTCATCAATATCGAGACAAAGAGCGGCATCAAGTCTTGCAGCATCATGACGATGAACGGCAAGGCGTACAAGATTACGGTCGATATGGGCGCGGCAGCGCTTCGCCCGGAGCAGGTGCCCGTAAAGCTCGAAGGCGACATGGTCGTCAACAAGCCTGTCATCATCGACGGTCACGAGTATTACATCACCTGCGCATCCATGGGCAACCCGCACTGTGCGGTGTTCGCACCGTCCATCGATAAGCTGGATCTCAATGCCATGGGCCCGAAGTTCGAGTATAACCCGCTCTTCCCGGAGCGCGTCAATGTCGAGTTCATCGAGGTCGTAGACGAGCGCACCCTCAAGGTACGCGTTTGGGAGCGCGGCAGCGGCGAAACGATGGCCTGCGGTACAGGTGCTTGCGCGGCTGTTGTCGCGGCAACGCTCAACGGCAAGTGCGAAAAAGGCGAGGACATCCGCGTCATCTTAAAGGGCGGCGACCTCACCGTGCGCTACACCGATGAGAAAGTGCTCATGACCGGCGGCGCAGAGAAGGTCTTCGACGGTGTCGTAGAAGTCTAATTGATGTTAAATAGTTCGGCGTTCCGCATTTTTGCGGAGCGCCGAAAAACATTTTAAAAATAAAATCAGAATTTTTTTCTAAAAATTTGAAGAGGATAAAAGGTAAAAATTCAAGAGAAAGCGGTGAAATTTCATGAACAAGTACTTGAAAAAAGCGGAAAACGGCTCGGGCATCGACCACTATACGCGCGTGCCGGGCACCGGGGCAAAGCAGAAGATCACGTTTACCAAAATGCACGGCTGTGCAAATGATTACGTGTATATTGACTGCTTCCAAAATGATATTCAAAATTATGCCGAGCTCGCAATCTATCTTTCCGACCGCCACACCGGCATCGGCGGCGACGGCGTCATCTACATTTGTCCGTCCGATGTAGCCGACGCGAGAATGCGCATGTATAACCTCGACGGCAGTGAGGGCATGATGTGCGGCAACGGTATCCGCTGCGTTGCAAAGTATGTCTACGACAGCGGCATCGCGAAGAAAGACGTTTTGCATATCGAGACAAAAAGCGGCATCAAAACCTGCCGCGTACATGTCGAAAACGGCGAAGTTACCACTGTCACGGTCGATATGGGCAAAGCGGAGCTCGTGCCCGCGAAGATCCCGGTCGATTTCCCGGGTGATACTGCCGTCAAAGAGAAGATCACCGTCCTTGACAAAGAATACGAAGTCACCTGCGTTTCCATGGGCAACCCGCACTGCGTCATTTTCGGCAAAGATCCAGATATGATCGACCTCGAGAAAATCGGCCCGCATTTTGAGCACTTTGAGAAGTTCCCGGAGCGCATCAATACGGAATTCATCGAGGTGCTGGATAACCACACCTTAAAAATGCGCGTGTGGGAGCGCGGCAGCGGCGAAACCATGGCGTGCGGTACCGGCGCGTGTGCGTCTGCCGTTGCGGCGTGTCTCAACGGCTACTGCAAAAAGGGCGAAGATATTACCGTCAAGCTGCGCGGCGGCGACCTTGTCATCCATTATACCGATGACGGCGTGCAGATGACCGGCAGCGCCGACACGGTTTTTACCGGCATCGTAGAAATTTAATTATAAAAAAGCCGAAAACGGCTTTGATAAAATGAAATAGGGTATTGGAGAAATAATAGGTTTCTCAGTCAAAGAAAAATATAAGAGTTTCACTGTAAAAAAGAAAGGGGTAAGTTCTATGACAAAGTACATTTTCGTAACCGGCGGCGTGGTTTCCGGCCTCGGTAAGGGCATCACGGCGGCATCGCTTGGCCGTCTTTTAAAGGCGAGAGGGTTAAAGGTCGCCGCACAGAAGCTTGACCCGTACATCAACGTTGACCCGGGCACCATGAGCCCGTACCAGCACGGCGAAGTTTACGTGACCGAGGACGGCGCAGAGACCGACCTTGACCTCGGTCACTACGAGCGCTTCATCGACGAAGACCTGAATAAATTCTCCAACCTCACGACCGGCAAGGTCTACTGGAACGTCCTCAACAAGGAACGCCGCGGCGAGTACCTTGGCGAGACCATTCAGGTCATCCCGCACATCACGGACGAGATCAAGAACTTCATTTACAGCGTCGGCCACAAGACGAATGCAGACGTCGTTATCACCGAGATCGGCGGCACGGCAGGTGATATCGAAAGCCAGCCGTTTCTCGAAGCCATTCGTCAGGTTTCGCTCGAGGTCGGTAAGGAAAACTCCCTTTTCATTCATGTCACGCTTGTGCCGTACCTCAAAAGCTCCGGCGAGCATAAGTCGAAACCGACCCAGCACTCTGTAAAAGAAATGCAGGGTATGGGCATCTCCCCGGACATCATTGTCCTGCGCTGCGATGAGCCGATCGATCCGAGCATTTTCCACAAGATTGCCCTGTTCTGCAACGTAAAGCCGGACTGTGTTATTGAAAACATGACGATCCCGGTGCTGTACGAAGCGCCGATTATGCTGGAGAAAAACAATTTCTCCAGCGTTGTCTGCCGCGAGCTGAACCTCAAGACAAAAGAGCCGGATATGGCCGAGTGGAGCCGCATGGTAGAGAAGATCCGCAGCCGCAAAAAGACCGTCACCATCGGCCTTGTCGGCAAATATATCAAACTGCATGACGCATACCTTTCCGTCGTCGAAGCACTCAACCATGCCGGCTATGAGCACGGCACGAAGGTCGAAATCAATTGGATCGATTCCGAGCTCATCACGCAGGAAAACGCTGCCGAAATGCTCAAGGGCTGCGATGGTATCCTTGTGCCGGGCGGCTTCGGCAACCGCGGTATCGAGGGTATGATCTATGCCGCACAGTACGCAAGAGAGAGCAACGTCCCGTACCTCGGCATTTGCCTCGGTATGCAGATTGCCGTCATCGAGTATGCCCGCCACGTGTGCGGCATCGCGGATGCAAACTCCGGTGAATTCGACGAGTACGGCCTCAATAAGGTTATCGATTTCATGCCGGACCAGTCCAACACCATCAATATGGGCGGCACACTGCGCCTCGGCAGCTACCCGTGCGAGATCGCGGAGGGCACGCAAATGGCGCGCTGCTATGGCGTTTCCCATATCGATGAACGCCACCGCCACCGCTATGAGTTCAATAACGATTACAGAGAGACACTCACAAAAGCAGGCATGGTCATCAGCGGCACCTCGCCGGACGGCAGGATCGTCGAGACCGTGGAAGTGCCGCAGAACGACTTCTGCATCGGCGTGCAGTTCCACCCGGAATTCAAGTCCCGCCCGAATAAGGCGCATCCGTTATTCCTCGGCTTTGTCGGCGCATCACTCCATAAGAGGGAAAAGAACGCATAAGAGACGGTAATGAAAATAAAAAAGGTCCAAGTATAAAAAGAAGGGAAGAAACCGGCATGAAACTCAACCAAAACTACGCAAACCTTCAGGAAAGCTATTTGTTTCTGACCATTGCAAAGAAAGTCGCCGCCTATACGGAGGCGCATCCAGATAACCACATCATCCGCATGGGCATCGGCGATGTTACCCAGCCGCTCGTTCCGGCCGTCATTGAAGCCATGCACAAAGCAACGGATGAAATGGCGCACAAGGAGACATTCCACGGCTATTCGCCGGATCAGGGCTATGATTTTCTGCGTGAAGCCATTCAAGGCTATTACGCAAAGCGCGGCGTGGCATTAAAACTCAGCGAAATTTTCGTCGGCGACGGCGCAAAGAGCGACGTCGGCAATATCGTCGATATCTTCGCAGACGATAACACCGTCCTCATCCCGGACCCGGTCTATCCCGTGTATGTCGATACGAACATCATGTCCGGCAGAAAGGTGATCTACCTCGACGCAAACGAGCAGAACGGCTTCCTCGGTATGCCGGATGAAAACGTCAAGGCCGACATTATCTATCTCTGCTCGCCGAATAACCCCACCGGCGCCGTGTATAACAGAGCACAGCTCAAAGCGTGGGTCGATTACGCACTCAAAAACAACGCGGTCATCCTGTTTGATGCCGCATATGAGTCGTTCATCACGCATGACGATCTCCCGCACAGCATTTTCGAGATTGAGGGCGCGAAAAAGTGCGCCATCGAGTTCTGCTCGTTCTCGAAGACCGCAGGCTTCACCGGTGTGCGCTGCGGCTATACCGTTATCTGCGATGAGCTTGTTTCGGACGGCACCAAGGTCAATACGCTGTGGGCGCGCCGTCAGGCCACAAAGTTCAACGGCGTCAACTACATCACCCAGCGCGCCGCCGAGGCCGTCTTCACGGACGAAGGCCAGCAGCAGGTGAAGGACGTCATCAATTACTACCGCGCGAACGCCAAGGTCATGGTCGATGCGTTCAAGGAGATGGGCGTGTGGTTCACCGGCGGCGAAAATTCCCCGTACATCTGGCATAAGGTGCCGGACGGCATGACCTCCTGGGAGTTCTTCGATTTTCTCTTGAACGAAGCCGAGGTCGTCGGCACGCCGGGCAGCGGCTTCGGCAAAAACGGCGAAGGCTTCTTCCGCCTTACCGCGTTCGGTACGCTGGAAAAGACACAGGAAGCCATGGAGCGCCTCAAAAAGCTGCTTAAAAAGTAATTCAAACGAAGTCAAAGGGGACTGTGCAAAACCTGCGCAGTCTCTTTTTTTACTCTTGACTTGTGCAGACAAGTTGCTATAATGAAACTGAGCCTATTTCCTACGGAGGATACACTATGCATTACAAAAAAGATCGCGTCGCTTTAAAGCCGCCGCTTGGCTGGAACAGCTGGGATTGCTACGGCCCCGCCGTCAATGAAGTGCAGCTTTTGGGCAATGCGCGTTATATGGCAGAGCACTTAAAAGCGCACGGTTGGCAGTATGTCGTGTGCGACATTCAGTGGTACGAGCCGGAGGCTGGGCAGCGCCACTGGGAGTATAACCGTTTCGCAGAGCTGTGCATGGACGGATTCGGCCGCCTCATCCCGGCGGAAAACCGTTTCCCTTCCGCCGCAAACGGCGCGGGCTTTAAGCCCATCGCCGACCAGATTCACGCACTCGGTCTGAAATTCGGCATCCACATCATGCGCGGCGTACCGCGTCTCGCCGTGCATCGCGCCCTGCCTGTAAAGGGCACGAACGTCACTTGCCGCGACATCGCTCACGCAAACTCCATCTGCGCGTGGAACACCGATATGTACGGCGTTGACGCTGATCGTGACGGCGCACAAGCGTACTACGACACTATCTTTGAGCTCTACGCTTCATGGGGCGTCGATTACGTCAAGGTCGATGACATCTGCAACGTGAAGATCACTCCGCTCGAGCCGTATTCCGCGCGCCGCGAGATTGAGATGATCCGCCGCGCCATTAACCGCTGCGGGCGCGATATGGTGCTCAGCCTTTCGCCCGGTCCGGCTGTGCTGGAAGAAGCATGGCATCTTGCGAAAAACGCGAATATGTGGCGCATCACGGACGATTTCTGGGATAATTGGGACTCCCTCAAAGAAATGTTCTGGCGGTGCGAGCGCTGGCAGGCGCACGTAAAGCCCGGTCAGTTCCCGGACTGCGATATGCTGCCGCTCGGGCATATCACCATCGCGGCGGACGGTATAGGGCACAATACGAACCTGACACACGCCGAGCAGATCACCATGATGACGCTGTGGGGCATTTTCCGCTCGCCGCTCATCATGGGCGGCGAAATGCGCGATAATGATGCGTTCACGCTGAGCCTGCTCACAAATGACGAGCTTTTAAACCTCAACCAAAACGGCGCCACGCCTTTGCAGCTTTTCCGCGACGAAACAAAAGCCGCGTGGCTCAATTTCGTAGGCAGCACGCCGTATATCGCACTTTTCAACCTCACGGAAAACCGCGCCGTTGTCAGCGCCGAGCTGTCGGAATACACCGATAAAACGCACGCAGAGGAGATCTGGAGTGGGGAGAAGACCGCATTCAAAAAAACGCTTTCCGCTAAAATAGAGCCGCACGGCGCAAAGCTTTATAAACTCATTTGACCGGATACAGGAGGAGAACATCATGCTGGAAAAACTGAAAGAAGAAGTCTACAAGGCAAATATGCTGTTGCCGAAATACAAGCTCATCACGTTCACGTGGGGTAACGTCAGCGGCATCGACCGCGAAAGCGGTATCATGGCCATTAAGCCGAGCGGCGTGGAGTATGACCTCCTGCGCCCCGAGGACATGGTGCTCGTCGATGTGAACACAGGCAAAAAGGTGGAGGGCGACCTCAATCCGTCGTCCGATACGCCCACACATGTCGAGCTCTACAAGGCATTCCCGAACATCGGCGGCGTTGTCCACACGCATAGCCGCTGGGCGACCGTGTTCAGCCAGTCCGGCCGCGGCATCCCGGCGCTCGGCACCACGCACGGCGATTATTTCTACGGCGAAATTCCCTGCACGCGCAAAATGACGCCCGAGGAGATCGGCAGCGCTTATGAAAAGGAGACCGGCACCGTCATCATCGAGACGTTTAAGGATAAGTCCCCGGACGACATCCCCGCCGTGCTCGTCCACAGCCATGGCCCGTTCACATGGGGTACAGACCCCATGAACGCTGTGCATAACGCCGTCGTCCTCGAGGAGCTCGCGTTCATGGCATGGCACAACCTCGTGCTTGACCCCACAATCCCGCCCATGCAGCAGGAGCTTCTTGATAAGCACTACCTGCGCAAGCACGGCGCAAACGCGTATTATGGGCAGGGGAAATAAAAAAACGGCTGGGAAAAGGGCACAGTCCCGCTGCAAAACGAAGACCTCACACTGCGCGAATGGTACTTTGACGGCGAACACTATTGGGTCTCGGCTGTAAACAAAGACGGCAGTGATTGCACAGGAGACGGCGGCTATGCACAAACTACACGCTATTGCCGCGTGGCAAACGCAGACCTAAACTGGTCGCCGTGCGCCGCACCGAATGAACCATAAGGCAAGACCCGCCGGGGAATATACACCTCGGCGGGTCAAATTATTCGTTATTCTTTTATAAACGTGTCGAGCAGGGCGAGACCCGAAGAGGATTTAAACAGTCGCCGCACGGCTTTTGCGTGGGCAGAAGGATCATCTTCTTCCGTGCAGCCCGCAATGAGGTCGGCTTCAACGAGAAGCTGCAGATCCTTGCCGTCGATCTTGTCGTAGCAGTGGTGCAGAACAATCATCTTGGTGATGCGTGGCAGATCTTCTTCCGCGTAGCCACAAGCCGTCAGAAATTTTCGCGCCAACGCAGGTGCTTCCTTGCGCTGATTCGCGGGGCAGCCGTCATCGTACTTTTCCTTGCAAAATTTGATCGCGATATCGTGCAAAATCGCCGCCGCGCGCAGATTTTCCTGCTCGTGGGTGGGAAAATTTTCCAACTCACCCAGCATTTTCGCAAGGCCGTATACCTTTAAAATGTGCTGTGTGCGGCGCAGGTGCCCGTTCTCATACAGGAGCGCGTCATATAAAAGCTTCGCTTCGTTCAGCATAAAATCCCCTCCGTTTCAAGGTCATCATACCATGGCTTTGACATTTGTGCAAGAGTCCGCTATACTAAATTAAAACGCGACAGATCACGGAGAACCTACATGCTCACCTATTCTTTCTCAAAAATCGGCTCCGAAAGCCTTTATATGTACCTGTATAAGTGCATCCGTGAGGACATTCTGACGGGCAAGATCACGCCCGGCACAAAATTGCCCTCTAAGCGCAGCTTTGCGGAAAACCTCGGCGTCAGCGTCATCACAGTCGAAAACGCCTATGCGCAGCTTGTCTCGGAGGGGTACGTCTACGCCTTGCCGAAAAAAGGCTTCTTCGCCGCCAATCTGGAAAAAAGCACCGCGCCGCAGAAAAAAGAGAGTCCCCGCACACAAATGCCCGTACCGCCGAAATATTTTGCGGATTTTTCCAGCAGCCGCACCGACCCGCAGAATTTCCCGTTTGCCACATGGGCGAAGCTCATGCGCGAGATCATCTCGGAAAAAAGCGCCGAGCTTATGGTAAACGCCCCATGCGGCGGCGTGTTCGAGCTAAGGTGCGCCATCGCCGAGCACCTTAGGGAGTTTCGCGGCATCGATGCCGACCCGAACTGCATCGTCGTCGGCGCCGGAACGGAGTACCTCTACGGGCTTCTCATCCAGCTTTTGGGGTTCGATAAGGTCTACGCGCTCGAAGATCCCGGCTATCGCAAAATTGCGCAGGTGTACGAGAGCTACGGCGTGCAGTACCGTTTCACGCCGATGGATAAAGAGGGGATAGACCCCAAAGCGCTCGAAAAAAGCGGCGCGGATATTCTGCACATTTCGCCGTCGCACCACTTCCCGACGGGCATCGTCACGCCCATCGCACGGCGTTACACGCTTCTCGATTGGGCCGCGCAGAGCGAAAACCGTTACATCATCGAGGACGATTACGATTCCGAGTTCCGCCTCACCGGCAAGCCTATCCCGGCGCTGCAAAGCATCGATTCCGCCGACCGCGTCATTTACATGAATACGTTTTCAAAAAGCCTTGCCAGCACCATCCGCATCAGCTACATGGTGCTGCCCACAGCGCTCGCCGAAGCATTTTACAAAAATCTTGGGTTCTACGCGTGCACGGTCTCGAACCTCGAGCAGTACACGCTCGCAAAATTCATTTCCGAGGGCTATTTTGAAAAGCACATCAACCGCATGCGCATCCGTTATAAGCAAAAAAAAGACCTCATCTTAAAAGAGATGAAGCGCTGCGGTTTGTTAAAGCTTGCAAAAATTGATGCCGAAGACGCCGGTCTGCATTTTCTCCTGCGTGTCTGCGGACTTGTGCCCGCCGAAAAGATCACCCGCCGCGCGGCGGAAAACGGCGTGCGCGTCACCGGGCTTTCGGCGTATTACCATACAGCGCCCGTAAACCCGCAGACCGCATTCGTCATCAGCTACTCCGAAATTCCAGACGCCTGCATCACCGAAGCCGTCAACCGCTTAGCTAAAGCCGTTACGGCTGCGGTGATGGGGGAGAGATGATAAAACCCCGCTGCCCGCAAAGATAAGATTTTGTCTTTATGGGCGGTGGGGTTAGTGATATATTTCGCTTTGCAAAATATGAAATGCGTGCTGCCGTATTTGTGAAGTTTTCCGCGTATGCAGAAAGTGAAAGGAACTTCGCTCTTAACGCGCGCAGCGCAGCTCACTGCGAAGCAATTTCACGATAACTGAAGGTTGTTAGTTTACTCGCCGTAAGGCGAATTTCGTTGAAAAAAGACCATTGTCATTCGACAATGGTCTTTTTGGTGCAGGTAACAGGACTTGAACCCGTAATATATAAGCGCAAAACCCGCATAAACTCTATGTGTTTTAAAACATGTGTTGCTTTTTGTGTTGCATTTTACTTTTATCCGTAAGATTTTGTGAATCGGTCAACGATTTTTGCATTAAAGTCCTTTTGCTCATCGGATAAAACGTGCTCGTAGATTTTGTCGAGGACATCGCGGTTTTCCCACCCGCCGCGCTGCATGATATAGAGGTCCGGCACGCCCATAGCGTGCAGAACGGAGGCGGAATGGTGTCGCAGATCGTGAAAGCGGTACGGTTTACCCAACACGCGTAGGGAGAGCGTGCGGAAGAGGTTTGATATTGTAATAGGCGAGTATGGGCATACGCGCTCATTATCTATGCTGCGCAGCTCATCAATGATAAATTTCGGCAGCTCCACAAAGCGAGTTCCGGCGGTTGTTTTGGTAGACTTGATAACATACTCGTGATTATCGTCACAGACCATAGCCTTGTTGACCATGACGCCGTTATCATGCACGTCGCTTTGCGTCAGTGCGCATATTTCGGAGCGGCGCAGGGTGCCTACAGCAGCCAACAAAATAGCTTGGTGCATATTAGTGCCCTCGGCCGCTTCCAATAATGCCTTTACTTCCGCCTCTGTCGGAATGGTGATTCTTGCCTTTTGCTTCTGGGGCAGGCCCGTGGAGAGCTGGAAAGAGGGATAATATACGCCCAGCACGGCAGATAAAAGCCCATGGGCATTGCGCACGGTCTTTGGCGCATGATTTGCCGCGAACTGGTTTATGGAGCGCTGCACGGCCTCCTGCGTAATGTCGCGCAGCTTTAGCGGCATAATGTCTTGTAGGTCATTCCGGGCGCTTCGGCGGTACTCGCGTATCGTAGAGGGCGAGAGCACGTTGGTTTTGCTGTCGATATAGCGCGTGTATGCCTCTTTCAAAGTCATGTCTCCGGCGGATGCGGTGCGCTGCTTTCCGTCCAATTTGTATTCTGCCGCCATGTATTCGGCTTCTTTTTTTGTTGTGGCGGTAAATGATTTGTAAATTCGCTTTCCGGTGGATGGATCCGTGTAATCGTATAGATTTACGCGCCAGTTACCGGAGGGCAGTTTTTTAGCTTTTGCCATTGTAAAAACCTCCTATTATTGAAAATCCCGTAGATACGTTTTTGTATCCACGGGATTTTGTTATTTGAGCAAACCGCCGGAAGCGGAGCGAGCCTGTATCCAACCGCGATCTAAGTTTGTGATATCGTAGCCAAAAAAGAAGCAAACGAAAATCACAAGGATGATGCAGATAATCAAGCAAATCCGAACGAGCCGCCGATCTTCGTTGTGCTGGCGCATAAATTGTGCTTCTTGCTGCGCGAGTCGCACAATCTTATCTTCGCGTTCAAACTCAATGCTTTTCTTCAGGTACTCGATCTGCTCGTTCTCGGAGCCTTCATCCGGCATCGGCGGTGTAACGATGTCATATTTGACGGCGGCAAGGATAGATCTAAGCACAACGATGCTCGGGTCGGCCTGCCGTTTAAAAATGCGGATAATTGTACTTTGTGAGACATTACAAGCGTCCGCAACGTTTTGATAAGATAAGTTGAGCGAGACGCGTCGATCTTCCAGCTTTGGTATAAGCGCGTCCAAATCGATTGTCGAAAAATCCATAAGAAGCATCTAATTTGTAATTTAAGTCATATATAAAGTACTGTTATGCAAAATTGAATATTTACACCACCGTTTGAGAGGCCTATTATTTAATCAAACGAAAGGCTTATCTGTAGGTGATAAGCGTGTTAAATCCCGTCCGGTTTCCCGTCATCCCCTGATTGGGAATCGAATTAAATTTTATGTCCAAGATTTCGTAGCCTTCCCTTTGCATGCAGTTTAAAACATAGTCAATTTCCGTTGTGTATTTTTCATCGCACTTAAAGACCTGATTAGCAAGCTGCGAAAAACTGTTTATCAGCACGACGTGAACCGCACCATCTTTTTGAGCTAGATATGGGCGCATATTTGTATAGACATTTTGTGCGGTGTTTTTTTGGTTTCCTGAGAACAAAGCCATAATATTTTACCTCATTTCGTATATTTACCTCATAATTTAACTGTATCATATCACTAAAAACGCACGTAGTCAACAAATAAATAAAAAATTTTTTTATAAAAAGAACGGAGTTGAACAAATGAAGACGGTAGAAACAAGGGAAGAAAACAGAATCCGAAAAAACTTAATAGACGCAATTTCAGAAATGCTGCTGGATCTCCCCGTAGATACTTTGCGAAAGATTTACATATCTGTATCAATATGGGCAGGGAAAATGTAGGCGCACAAAGCAAAAGGCGAGGACCGTTAAAAATTCGGTTCTCGCCTTTTTTATTTGTCTTCCGACAATATCTCGCAAATCTTCTCAAGCCCTTTTACAAAAATCGGCAGATACTCATCGGGTAGCTGCGCCATAGCGCGAAGCAGTCGGCTTCGGTCGTCATCATCGATTTGTGCTCTGGCAAAAATCTCCGCCAATGCTTCCTCACGTGTTTTCTGCTTAAACATTTCGCCTGCACCGGTACGCAACCAGATTAGATCGACACCAAAAACACGGCAAATATCGGCGATTGTGCGATCTCCAATTCCTGATTTTCCAGAACAAATAAGGCTCAAACTACCTTGTTTTATTCCTATCTTTTCCGCAAACTCAGACTGCGTAAGGGACGAAGCTTTTAAGACCTTTTGCACACGCTCGTTTATTGTCTCCATTCGTTCACCTCCTTATATAGTATTATACCATAATCCGAAATAAAGTCAACGAAAAAATATTTGCCACCAATAAAATAAAGCTTGACAATATAGCCCACCTATGGTATTATATAGGTAACAAATAACAGAGAGCAAAAAAAGGAGGTAAATTTAATGTACGAGGTCTTAACGCATGAAGCAGAAAAAGCTATTCAGATCGTTAAAGCTGTGCCTGCGGACAAACGCGCTCTTGCCGTGAAAATGGCAGAGATTTACGCCGCAGGCCTTGCGGACGGCGTGGAACTGGTAACGATGCGCACCGAGCGCAAAGACGCAGACGCGACCAACCCGAAAGCGGTGTGAGTTAAGGAGATAAAGGAGGAAGCGGAATGAGAATGGAAGACCGGGCACGAAAAGAAGCATTAAAAGTGGTACTGCCGTACATTTTAATGCTTCTTGCCCCGATTTTAGGCACGCTAATCGCGGTTTTGATGTTGTGCTTTTTTAGCTAAGCTTAAAGGCCGCGCCCCAGCTTTACCACATGCCGCCCGAAAACTAATCCTCCCCTGAAAACCATGGATGTACACTCCTTTCGTCAGAACAAACATAGATACTGCATAATTTTTGCTTTGGGCGGCAGGTGGTAGGGCTGGGGACAAAAACATAAATAGAGAAAGAGGTGGTAAACAATGCCAAGATTAAAACCGTCGCCCGCGGAACAGCGGAGGCAGACGTTTAGGTCGATTATGCGTTATAACGCCGACCGCATGGGCCTGACGACCGACGAGAAGACCGCGAAATACTTGGGTATATCCCCGCAGCTTTACAGCTACCGTATGCGCCACCTTTCGGCGTGGTCGTATGAAGACTTGTGCAACATCTTTAAAAAACTGCGTTTCTCGCAAAGCGACATCGAGACGCTGTTCAGAAATTAAAGGAAAGGAGGCAACAACATGATCTTAGTTTTGTGCGGCAGTATCGCCGCCGGATGCGCGATCATTACGCTGGCCTACGGCGCGGAGAAAATCCTCGAAAGAGTCGTAAAGCCGCCGAGAAGAAGAAAAAGAGCCGCCCGCCCCGGTGCGGAGGTCATTGACCTCGGCAAATACCGCAGCTGGCGCGACGCCGTGCGCGTCTATGAGACAGTGACAACGGATAGTGAGGGAAGACAAGCGTGAAAGTTTATAAGGGTACAGACAAAAATATGCAATGCCGAGGCAAGCAATACGTGCTCGGCAAAAAAGAGGTCGATGACGGCGCAATCCGTTGCGGGGATAAAGGCTATCACTCGTGTGAGGCTCCGTTTGATGTGCTGCGATATTATCCTAATATCAACGGCAATCGCTTTTTCGAGGCAGAAGCGGGTGGCAAAATCGATAAAAAAGAAAATGATGATACCAAATTAGCATCATCAGAATTGACACTCAAAAGCGAAATCGATTTTGCTGGGCTGGTCAAGGCGCAAATAGAGTATACTCGCAAAAAAGCTGAAACGGGAACCGCAGGCGGAGACTGTAGCAACCTCTCAGGCGGCAGCCGTAGCAACCTATCAGGCGGCAGCTGTAGCAACCTATCAGGCGGAGACTGGAGCAACCTCTCAGGCGGCATCCGTAGCAACCTATCAGGCGGCAGCTGTAGCAACCTATCAGGCGGAGACGAGAGCAACCTCTCAGGCGGCATCCGTAGCAACCTATCAGGCGGCAGCTCATCATTGATTATTGGACGGAACGGGTGCAACGTAAAAGGCGGGCTCCACTCCGTGATTGTTTTAACGGAGTGGAAATACGATGATAACGGCAATTACGTACCCATAGCCGTAAAAGCAGAAATTGTTGACGGCGTGCGGATCAAAGCTGATACGTGGTATAAGCTCAAAAACGGCGAGCTTGTCGAGGCGGATGTATGAGAGCAGAAAAAAAGTGCCCCGGACTGCGGGAACAGTCACAGGGGCACAAAAACAAATTTACCGCTATTAGTTTAGCAGAAACGGGAGGAAAAGTCAATGGCAAAGTATAAGCAGGTCATGCAGGTGAGCCTTTGCGGCAACATCAAGCGCGGCGCGTTTGACGCTGTTACCGTAAATGGCGGTGACGTAATGGAGATTGTGGGTAAACATTTGCGCGAAGAGGGCATTGAGCGCGGCAAAATCCGCATTACGGTGCTCGAGGAAATGCCAGAGGAGGCGAAAGCAAATGAAACTGTATGAGTATGCGGAGCAATACGAGGCTTTAAAGCAGATGGCGGAGGATGAAAGCATCCCTCTCGAAGCGCTCGAAGACACACTTGAAAGCATCGATGATGAGTTTGAAACAAAAGTGGACAGCATCGCGTGCATTATCAAAGATGAGCTGGCAACGGCAGAAGCGATAAAAAAAGAGATCGACGCGCTGACTGCGCGGATGAAGCGCCATGAAGCAACAGCGGATCAGCTTAAATCCTACACCATGCAGCAGATGCAGGCGGTAGGAAAGAGCAAAATCGAAACGGCGCGCAACGTGGTCTCCATAGCAAAAAAGGCTCCGGCGCTTGAGATCGAAAACTCCGATGACTTTATCGCATGGGCTACACTGGAGCACGAGGAGTTCATCCGCCAGAAAGCGCCGGAGATCAACAAAGTTTCCGTGCGCGATGCGCTAAAAGCGGGCGAGGAGCTCCCGGGAGCTAAATTGGTAGCCGGGTACAGACTGGCGGTGCGCTGATGGGTAACATGGATATTTACAACGCCGTGAGCGCTGTACCGGGCAGCGCACAAAAGCGGATCACCGGAGGGCGGCTCAACGGCATGACGGACATCAACCCCATGTGGCGCATACGAGAGCTGACAGAGCTATTCGGGCCGTGCGGCATCGGCTGGAAATACAAGATTGTGCGCGAGTGGCTTGAGACCGCCAGCACCGGCGAGGTGGGGGCGTTTGTAGACATCGAGTTGCAATACAGGATCACGCCGGATGCGGACTGGTCGGAGCCTATTCCAGGCACGGGCGGATCAAAGTTTGTGGCGGCGGAAAAGGGTAATAATCTGCGTGCATCAGATGAGTGCTACAAAATGGCGCTCACAGACGCAATCTCCGTAGCTTGCAAAGCTTTAGGCTTCGGCGCGGACATTTACTGGGAGGCAGGACGTACAAAGTATAACGCCGCACCGCCGGAGCAGGATGAAGAATACACCTGCGCGCAGTGCGGTAAGACGATCCGCGACGGAAAGAAAAAAGACGGCAGCGCTTGGAAAGCGGGAGATATTGCGTTGTACGCGCAAAAACGGTATGACCGACAGCTTTGCTTTGAGTGCTTGGGCAAAGAGATCAAAGCCGAAAAGGCGGCGGAGAAAGCTGGTGGCCTGAATGGTACAATTTGATTTTACAGCCGCCCGCGTGAACGAAGACGGAGAGCTTTGCCTCAAAGTCATCAACACACCCGCCGCAAGACAGTTTGTGCTTGGTATGCGCGAGCGTATGTATACGTGCGAGGTAAAAGAGTACCGGCAAAAGCGCAGTTTGGATGCAAATGCCTATTTTTGGGTGCTTTGCGATAAGCTTGCAGAGGCGACAAACCAAACTAAAGAGCTGATCTACCGCGAGGCGGTGCGAAACATCGGCGGAAACTGCGATACGGTGTGCGTGATAAATTCCGCCGTGAACAAGCTGCGGCAGATGTGGCAGCACAATGGGCTCGGTTGGGTGACGGATGTACTGCCCAGCAAAGTACGGGGCTGCACGAATGTGATTGTATACTACGGGTCCAGTACATACGACAGAGCGCAGATGGCGCGTTTGATCGATAATATTGTACAGGACTGCCAGGCGGTAGGCGTGGAAACGCTCCCGCCGGACAAGCTGGAAGCCCTGAAAGATGAGTGGGCAAGATAATTGGTGAGTGCTTTATTTGTGGTTGCTATGGTGTGGTAGAGCGGCACCATATATTCGGCGGTGCGCTGCGCAAGAAAAGCGAGCGCTACGGATTGGTCGTTACGCTGTGCCATAGTTGTCACAATGAGCCGCCCTACGGGGTGCACCACAACGCCAAGGCGATGCAAAAGCTGCACGAATACGGGCAGCGCAAAGCTATGGTGGAAAACGGTTGGAATATCGATGATTTCCGCCGAAAGTTTTATAAAAACTACCTTTAAGGTTGTTCTTCCGTCCGCGAAAGCGGGTTGCTGATCCGTCTTAAAGGGTATGTTTCAAAATTTGAGAGGTGAGGGCAAATGCCAAACACAGATGTGGGTATCCCTTACTTTCCTTTGCGAACGAGCCTCGACGAAAAGTTTGAGCTGCTCGAAGCCGAGTTTGGCGTGCAGGGTTTTGCCGTTGTGATAAAGCTGTATCAAAGGATATACAGCCGCGGCTACTACTGCGATTGGACACCGGAGGTTGAGCTTCTGTTCGCCCGCGCGTGCGGGTTGGGTTGTTGCCCCGTCTCCGAGATAATTAAATGTGCGACTCGCAGAGGTATTTTTGATGCTGACCTGTTGGACAAATACAACGTGCTTACCTCTAAAGGCATACAGATGAGATATTTTGAGGCAGTCCGCCGCCGCAAAACGGTGGAAGCCGTGAAAGAATACCTCTTGCTACCGCACAACCTTTTACCGCCAAATGTAAGCATTTCGAGCTTAAATGTCAACATTTCGGGCGTAAATGTTGACAGAAAACAACAAAGGAAAGTAAAGGAAAGTAAAGGAGAGGAGAGTAAAGTAAAGGAGTATGCGCAGAGCGCGGACGAGTCCGCCTCAGCGCCGGCATACCGGCTGATACTCCATGACGGCTCTTATTATCCGATAAGCAAAGAGGACATAAGCAAATGGGCTGCTCTATATCCGGCAGTAGATATAGAGCAAGAAATACGTAAAATGATCGGCTGGAGCGAGGCAAACCCGCAAAACCGTAAGACAAGGCGCGGCGCACTGGCGTTTATCAACCGCTGGTTGGCGCGCGAGCAGGACAAAGGAGGGGCAAGACGTGGAGAGCTTCCGCGAAATGATACCGGCGTCAATCCGTATAAAAAGTACGGCGGTACGCTCATTTGATGACTACCGCCAGCGTCAAATCGCTGTGCTAAATGCACTGCCGGGCGATCTGCCCGGCATGGACTGCCCGGAGTGCAAAAACAAAGGCGTGATATATGCGCTCAAAGACGGCTACGAGATAGCAAAAGAGTGCAGCTGTATGGCGGTGCGCAGATCGTGGCAGCGGATAGAGAAAAGCGGTCTCAAAGATATTATGAACCGATACACTTTTAAATCCTACGAAATCCGCGAACCGTGGCAGGAACAGATCATGCGCAGCGCGTGCGATTATTGCCGGAGTCCTGAAGGATGGTTTTTTGTCGGCGGGCAGGTCGGCGCGGGAAAAACGCATATTTGCACCGCCATTGTAGGCAAGCTGCTACAAAATGGCAAATCGGCAATCTACGCGCCGTGGAAAAGGATTGCGGCGGAATTAAAAGCCTGCCTCAATGAGCCCGGATATACTGCACGTATGGACGAGTTGATGAAAACAGACTGCCTTTACCTCGATGATTTTTTGCGCACAGGCGCGGGCGACAATGGCAAAAAGTCACCGCCGACGCAGGGAGATTTAAACCTTGCATACGAGATCATCAACAACCGATACAACGGGCGCAAGCTGACCGTGATTTCTTCCGAGCTGACAACGGCGGAAATTTTACAGCTCGATGATGCGATCGGATCGCGTATTGCCGAGCGGGCCCGGGCGCATACAAACAACATTAAGCGGGATATATCCCGTAATTACAGATTAGGAGGATTTTAAAATGAGTGCAAGTAATGGCGTGCATATTATGGGGCGCATTACAAGAGACTTGGAGCTGCGGCATACGCAAAGCGGCACCGCTGTGTGCCAGTTTTGTGTGGCGGTGACACGCAGCTTTAAGGATGCTAACGGCGAGTACCAGTCGGATTTTATTGATTGTGTGGCGTGGCGCAACTCGGCTGAGTTTATCACAAAATATTTTAGCAAAGGTGGGCTGATCGCGCTTGACGGCGAGCTTCAGACACGCAACTATACGGACAAGGACGGCAACAAGCGGAAGGCGACTGAGTTGCTTGTGAGCAGCGCCGCTTTCACGGGCGAAAAACGCGAAGCTGCTGCAAAACCGACACCAATGGAAGATGATTACAGCGCTATTTCTGACGATGATTTACTATTCTGAGGAGGGCATATGAAAATCAAATTTATTATACCGGGCGAGCCGCAGGGTAAAGCCCGCCCTCGTGTGGTGCGAATGAAATCCGGGCGCAGCATGAGCTACACACCGGATAAAACCGTAGCGTATGAAGAGCTTGTAAGACAACGATTTTTAGCCGAAGCACAGGGGAGACGCTTTGACGACGATGCACCGATAGATATAATCATCACGGCATTTTTGAGTATCCCTAAGAGCGCCAGCAAGCAAAAACAAATGCTGATGACGAGCGGCGCACTTTTCCCGTTGAAAAAGCCGGACTTGGACAACATCATGAAGATTGTGTGCGACGCCTTAAACGGTTTTGCTTACAGAGATGACGCGCAGATTGTGAACGCGAAGATTTGTAAACGATGGTCGTCGGATATACCAAGTGTCTGGGTGACGATAGAGGGAGAGGAGCGCAAAAGCAATGGACATACGTAAATTTAGCGCAACAGGCATTAAAGAGCCGTACTACATAATGCTTTCGGGGACAAATCGGCGGGCGAGCTGCCGAGGCTGCATATACCGGCGCGGGATAGGCTCTCGCGGAGACCGATACAGCGTGTGCTGCTATTGCTATGATACGGGCCTCCCACGCGGATGCCCGCCCGAAAACTGCGATAAGAAACGGAGGAAACGATAAAGCAATGAAAGCTTTACAGCAATACCAAATGAGCAAAGCGGAAAAAGCGGCGTTGAAAGCGGAAATAGCGAGGCAGGTGCATGAGCTTGATGAAAAGTTTTCGGCTGAAATCTGCGCCATGCTGCTTTGGGCGCTGCATGAAGAGTTTGGTTTCGGCGCCGACCGCCTCCGCCGCGTTTGGAACTGCGTGGCGGTGCATCGGGCGGAATTGCTCAAACACTACGATATGCAGGATAACGCCGAATTTATTTTGCTTTACAAGCTGCGCCAGATCGGCGTGGACGTGGAAAAGTGGACGGCGGAACCACAAACGCAAAAGGTGGTGTTGAAAGAATGACGCAGCGTCTGGGCCCATGCCCGCAGAACTGCCCGGACAGGTACGCAAACGAGCGCGAGACTTGTCACAGTACATGCCAAAGGTACATGAGATACAAGCTTACAAAATTGCTTGAGAGTAAGCAGCGCGCGAAAGCAATAGACGAAGTAGGCTTTCACCGCGAAGTACGGAAAGCCGTTGAGAAAAAACGCGAAAGGAAAATCAGATATGACAACAGATGAACTTATCAAGGCGCTTGAGCGCATGAAATCGGAGACCGGGTCGCTGGCAGACTCCTTGTGCTGCTTCGGTTGCGGGCATGAGCATAACTGCGGCGTGCATGGGTGCGCGGTTATTCGGGAGGCGATAAAAACCGCGAAGCTGTATCAAGCGGCGTACAAAGTGCTCGAGCGGCAGCGGGACTGTGACACATGCCTTTACAACAATCCGTGCGGAATGGACGATTTGCGCTGCACGGTCTGCACGAGAGGGCAAAAATGGAGATGGGACAGAGGGGGCGTAGATTAGTGACTAAAATCATCTTGATCGTGCTCGTAATCGCGGCGATGCTCACGGAGTGCATCGTGATGCGCAAGTCGCGGGAGTACAACGCAGCGGACAATATCGCCGGGCTTGAGCGATGTGTAAAATCCATGGTGGTGCTTGGCTTAGTGGGCCTCGCCGCGGCGGTGGCATACGTAGCAGCATAAAAGGAGGAGCAAAAATGGCACTTGTAAAAAAGCAGTGGGCAGAAAAAGAAAAAAGCCAGATAGAAAAGATTACGATCCGATACGAGGACGGGGCAGAAAGAATAGTTGAAAGCGGTTTGGTAGTCACTTTTGCTCCGGACCCGGAAGATGAAGAAAGCGAGACCATAACGATGGAATCAAAGAATTTTACCGGCATGCAATGGTATATGCTTGCGCGTGGACTTGGCGAAGCATTTTTTTTGAATGGTCTTGAGTCTCTAACGGAGGATGAGTAAAGGAGGCTAGCGATGACAAAAGAACTTTTGGAGCAATACCCCGACATCTGCGCGGAGATTGAGGAACTTGAGCGCGAGAACAAAACGGTGATAAGCGGTATAGTGCGCGGGTCATCGGATGAGTTTCCGTTTACCGTGCACCCCATCACCGTGCGCGGGCTTGGGCCGCAGAGATATGCCGAGCACATTGCAAAGCTCAAAGCGCAAAAGCAAGAGATAGAGCAATTTGTATTCGGCATCAAAAGCGCATGGTTGCGGCGCGTCGTGATGCTTCGTGCGTTTCATGGCTATTCATGGGACCGGGTCGCGGCGCAGATGAGCAAAAGCGGTAAAGCTCCGGCGATCAACACGCTCAAAAGCCAGTATTACGGTTTATTCAAGCCGGGCGAAAAATAATTTTTGCTTTTCGGCGTTTTTGTACCAAATGGTGCGATTTATTCTATATACTAAATAATAGAGTTATTAGGTAAAGCGCCGGGGATTAGGTTCCTCGGCGCTTTTGCTATGCAGGAGGCGCCGATGGAAAAACAGACAGTTTTAGAGAGCAACGCAGAGTACGAGGCGTTTGTGGACAAATTTAAGTCTAAGCTAACGACGGATGACTGCTACACGCCGCCGGAGGTATACGAGGTGGTAAAAAACTGGGCGTGTGCAAAATACGGGATTGATCCTGCAAAAATCGTTCGCCCTTTTTATCCGGGCGGAGATTACGAGAGCTTTGATTATTCCAACGGTGCAGTAGTTGTTGACAATCCGCCTTTTTCAAAGCTCGTTCCGATCTGCAAATTTTATTTAAGCGAGGGCGTGCCGTTCTTTTTGTTCGCGCCGGAGCTGACGTTGTTTTCCGGGCGAAGTATATTTACGCAAATAAATCACATAGTTCCCGGATGCACGGTAAAATACGAAAACGGTGCACTTGTAAGAACGGCATTTGTAACAAGCTTTGATGCACATATCGCCGCGATGACTGCGCCAGACTTAGGGCGGGCAATAGTGGAGGCACAAGGGGAGCCGAGCAAAAGCATGCCACGATACGACTACCCAGATAACATACTGACGGGGACAATGATGCAAAAGATGGCACGCAACGGCATTAGTTTGGAGATATACCAAAAGGAGTGCGCACAGGTTGGCCGCTTAGATGCACAGCTCGCCGTTAAAAAATCAATATACGGCGCAGGGCTTTTGCTTTCCGCCGAAGCCGCTGAGAAAGCGGCAGCGCAGAAAGAAGCCGCCGAGAAAGCGGCAAGAAAAAAGGAAGCAATAAAGTGGAGCTTTTCGGAGCGAGAACTAAAGCTAATCGAGGAGCTCGGGAGGAAAGCGAAGAGATGAGTAAAAAAGCATATCGCCCGTGCCCACGCCCAAGCGGCTGCGTGTGGGATACATACGCGAGGACGGGCGAGCATTTGTGTATGCTTGCAGTTTGCCCGTATGCGCTCTGCACCGCGCGGCTGACGGAGTGTCGGGAAGCGTATCTGCGAGAGGTCGAGAAGAAAGAGCGCAGCGATTTGGAGGTAGGCCATGAGCTTTGATTACAACGCGCCGAGATGGCGGAGGTTGCGAGCGTCTGTGCTGAGGCGTGATGGCTATTTATGTCGGCATTGCCTGCGGTATGGGCGGCGCTGTCAAGCGACGACCGTGCACCACATCGAGCACGCGGATGAGCATCCGGAGCTTGCGTATAACGCAGACAATCTCATCAGCCTGTGTGAGGCGTGCCACAACAAAATGCACCCGGAAAAAGCGAAGAACGCGGGGAGGTACGGAATATGAGAGACCACAGATACCCCGCCCTCATCCGACGCGCCTTCCGGGGCTGGTAGGGACCGGCGGGGGTAACTCTTTCCAACTCTGGGCAGATTTTTGACAAAAGGGGTGCAGGATATGACCAAAAACAAATGGAAAAAACTAATTTTGGAGCAGATGTCTGCACTTGGGGTGCAGAAGGACGCGTATGATTCCGCGGTGGAGACTTTGGCGGGAATCCTCGAGCAGCGGGACAAAACTTTCGGGGAGTTTCGAGCCTCCGGTGGAAAGTCTGTCATCGAGTACACGAACAAGGGCGGCTCGACAAACATGACGAAAAATCCGTTGCTTGTCCTTTGGGATGATCTGAACAAGAGTGCTTTGGCGTACTGGCGTGAACTTGGGATGACACCCTCGAGCTATAAAAAAATGACGGGAGACGCGCCGCGTTTGGAAAAGCCGGGCGGACTGGCTGCGGCGCTTGCAAGTATTGAATCCGGTTAAAGGGAAAAACTGGCCGGAGGTCCTCGAGTACGCCGAAAGCATTCGGGCTGGTCGAAAAGCGGCGTGCGTAGAGTTGCGCCAAGCTGTGGATCGGTTCTTTTCGGACCTCGACAATCCCGAGTACTGGATGGATAGCAAAGCGCCTGAGTTTTGCATCCGGATCATCGAAAAAACGATCTGCCACCAGCAGGGGGAGAAGCTGGACGGCACGCCGCTGCGTGGGACGCCGTTTAAGCTCGAGCCATTCCACAAATTCATCGTTTACAATCTTGTGGGATTCAAGCTGCGCGGGACGGATGTTGTTCGATTTCATGAAGCGCTGATCTTCATTCCCAGAAAGAATATTAAGACAAGTTTTGCCGCGGCGCTTTCCTGGGCGCTTTCACTTCTTTACCGACGCAGCGGGTCAAAAACATATATTGCGTCGGCGGCGCTGATGCAGTCGTTGGAAAGCTTCAATTTTTTGGACTACAATGTCCGCCGGATGGGTGAGGACGCAAAAAGCGGCGGGTCTGTCAAGATCATCGACAACAACAATGAGCACTCCATGGAGGCTACGCTTCCGGACGGCTCTTTTTTTATTCGCGCACTGGCGGCAAACCCGGACGCGCAGGATTCCCTCAACTGCAACATTGCAATTTGCGACGAGATTCATGCTTTTAAAACGCCGAAGCAGTACAACCTTTTTAAGGAGGCCATGAAAGCCTACACCAATAAGCTGCTGATCGGCATCTCGACCGCGGGCGACAATGAGCAGGCATTCCTCGGGCAGCGGCTAAAATATTGCCGAAAGGTGCTGGATGGCACAGTGAAGGACGAACAGTACTTTATTTTTATGTGCTGCGCAAATCCGGATGAAAACGGGAATATCGACTACACAAATCCGGTAGTGCATGAAATGGCAAACCCAGCCTATGGCGTGAGCATTCGCCCAGATGAAATTCTGAACGACAGCCTGCAGGCGCAGAACGACCCGCAGCAGCGTAAGGATTTTTTTGCAAAAAGCCTAAACGTCTACACAAACGCGGTCAAGGCGTATTTTGACATCGAGGAGTTCCGACGGAGCGACGCCAAGTACAGCTGGACGCTCGAGGAGTTGGCAAGGCTGCCGATCGACTGGTACGGCGGTGCGGACTTGTCGAAGCTCCATGACCTGACGGCTGCGGCGCTTTTTGGACATTACAAAGGTGTGGACATCGTGATCACGCATGCGTTTTTCCCGGTTGTCGCCGCGCATATCAAGGCGGAGCAGGACAACATCCCGCTTTTTGGTTGGCAGGACGACGGCTGGCTTACGATGTGCAACAGCCCGACCGTTAACCATGCGGATGTGGTCAACTGGTTCGTGGATATGCGCAAACGGGGGTTCAAAATCCGGCAGGTCGGGCACGATAGGAAGTTCTGTCGCGAGTATTTCATCGGCATGAAATCGGCGGGCTTTCAGATCGTCGATCAGCCACAGTATTTTTACAAAAAGTCTGAGGGCTTCCGGCATATCGAGCAGAGCGCAAAAAACGGCACTCTTTTTTATTTGCATTCGGAAGCCTATGAGTACTGCGTGGAAAACGTGTCCGCCGTCGAAAAGACGGACGACATGATCCAATACGATAAGGTGCAGCCAGAACACCGCATCGATCTTTTTGATGCGTCGGTGTTTGCCTGCATCCGATACCTCGAAAGCCTTGAAAAAAACAGGGCAGCGAAGAAATGGTGGGGTGAAGCTTGAGCAAGAAAAAAAGAAGCAGGCCTGCGCCGCGTGCCGAGCCGGTGCGCAGGAGCATCGCCTTTGCAGGCGCAGACCTGTGGGAATCTATCGAATGTCGGGGCTACGTGAGCCTTGCGCAGAATCCCGAGATATGCACGGCAGTGGACACGATAGCGCGGCTGATCGCAAGTATGACCATACATCTGATGGAAAACACGGAGACCGGTGACATCCGGGTCAAAAACGAGCTGAGCCGCAAGGTGGACATCAGCCCGAACAACAATATGACTCGCGCGGCGTTTATCCACTGGATTGTCAAGACGCTGATGCTCGAAGGAAACGGAAACGCGGTGGTGTGGCCGGAAACGCGGCGCGGCATTCTGCGCGACCTCAAACCGGTGCCGCCAGCTTTTACGGCGTTCGTTCCGGAGGGCGTGTGGGATTATCGTGTGGTGATCGCCGGGCAGGAGTACGACCCGAACGACGTGCTGCACTTTGTCCTGAACCCCGGAAGCTATTATCCGTGGA
>OFMT01000150.1_pt1 | contig 68271 bp, 53 predicted proteins | sample 1541891 | NCBI WGS metagenome assembly OFMT01 (sample SAMN04209230, study PRJEB22552) | human gut metagenome | biome: gut; material: feces | host: Homo sapiens | place: USA: Oklahoma | reverse complement strand
TGCCACTGTCTTCCGGCATATTGTACAGTAGGAATTGAACCTCTCTATCCATATCAACAACTCATGCTTGAAACCACACATGTGGCCTCAATACAAAGGTAGTGAATTTTATGGACTTGACCGTTATCCGATATACTTTCGATGGGACATTTTCACATTGACCTGATTTACTTTAGCATAGTGTAGGGTCGTGTCGATTTTGACATGACCGAGAATGCATTGGACTTGTTCTATCGGCATTCCTTTATCTATTGCCATAGTGGCGAGAGTACGACGAAATTTGTGAGGATGTATCTTGTCCATTCCAATGCTCTTGCCGATTGTCCGTATTTCGACCCTCTTTCGAAGCTACCTCTTGACATTTCTCGGGTTGTTTAAGTGGTTGAAACTTAGATAATAACGAGGAAGCGTCGCTGCCGAGAGAAGCGAAAAATGCTCGAGTCGTCTCCGCAATTGCATTTCTTCATGGAAAAGTCCTGTTCTTACGGGCGTATCATGATTTCAGAATGCAAACTGGCTACGGTCGGGCCTGTTCCTATCCGAACTCACATCGGTTTTGCTATTTTGTTCTATCTAAAACGTTTCTGCGGTACAAAACACATCCGATAACTTATTTGGTGCGACCTAAAACGTTTTCTTGGAACCAAATCGTCTGAATGCTGGAATTCGCGTCCAGCAGAACGATGTAGCCGTCCTCGGCTTTACGAGCGAAAGGAGCCCGTCTCTTCAAGGACAATGTCCAGTAAAGAGACGGGCTCCGTAAACATATGAATGTAAAATTATTTTACTTCCTTGATCAGCTCCATTCCTTTTCGGATGGACTCCTCGTTCTTAGGAATGAGGTTGTGGTGTCTTTCCGGAAGAGTCTTGCGGAGAGCAGCGATGACGCTGTCGATCTTGACTACCGGACGGATTGCAAGCAGACCTCCGAGGACAATCATGTTGAATGTCTTGATGAGGTTCATTTCTGCTGCGGCATCCATGGCGTCAATCCTGTAGACCTTGATATCCTTCCTTGTAGGTGGTTCTGAAATGCCATAGCCGTCGTAGATGATGATTCCACCCGGCTTTACCTTCGGTTCGAATTTTTCGAGAGAAGGCTGGTTCAGCACGATAGCGATATCGAAACTAGAAAGAATAGGGGAGGAAACAGGGGCGTCGCTCACGATTACCGTGACATTGGCGGTACCGCCGCGCTGCTCAGGGCCGTAAGCCGGCATCCATGTTACCTCTTTTCCTTCCATCAGACCGGCATAAGCCAGAATCTTACCCATCGAGAGAACACCTTGTCCTCCGAATCCTGCGATTATTATCTCATCTGTCATAGCCTTGTCGATTTAAATTGTACCATTATCCTTGAGGTCGCCCAGTTCGTAGAATTTGAACATGTTCTCTTCCATCCACTTGTTGGCTTTCTCCGGGCTCATCTTCCATCCTGAATTACAGGTAGATACGACCTCTACGAGGTTCGAACCCTTGCCCTGCATGGAATATTCGAAAGCCTTTCTGATAGCTTTCTTGGTGCGGTTGATGGCGGCTACTGTATGGACTGCCTGACGTGTAACGTAGCATGTTCCCTCCAGTTTCGCTGCCAATTCGGTGATTTTCAGCGGATAGCCATGAAGCGACACTTCGCGGCCATAAGGACATGTAGCTGTCTTCATGCCGAGAAGGGTAGTAGGAGCCATCTGGCCGCCTGTCATACCATAGATAGCGTTGTTGATGAAAATGATAGTGATGTTTTCACCTCTGTTCAACGCGTGGATTGTCTCCGCTGTTCCGATGCAGGCGAGGTCGCCGTCACCCTGGTATGTGAACACGAGTCTGTCCGGCCAAAGTCTCTTCGTGGCGCTGGCCAATGCCGGAGCTCTTCCGTGAGCAGCCTCTTCCCAGTCTACGTCAATGTATTTGTAGGCGAACACTGCGCAGCCTACCGGTGAGATGGCGATCGTCTTGTCGGTCATTCCCATCTCCTCGATTACCTCTGCGACTATCTTGTGGACAACTCCGTGGCTGCAGCCCGGGCAGTAATGCATCGGAGTGTCATTCAATAAGGTAGGTTTCTTATAGACAACCTGTCCTTGCTCGATTATTTCTTCTCTTGTCATGGTCTTCAGAATTAGAAAAGACGTTTGATCGCATCCACGACTTCGTCAGGGTCTGGAATGATACCTCCGAGGCGTCCGAAATGCTGAACCGGAACTTTGCCTTCTACGGCGAGGCGGATATCCTCCACCATCTGTCCTGCATTGATTTCAAGTGAAAGGATGCCTTTTACCTTTCCGGCGAGTTTCTGGACTTCCTTGGTAGGGAACGGCCAGAGGGTGATAGGACGGAGAAGGCCGACCTTGATGCCCTGTGAACGGGCGATCTCGATACTCTTCTTCGCGATTCTGGCAGCAGAACCGAAGGCGACGATTGCGTATTCCGCATCATCGAGAAGATATTCCTCGAAACGAACCTCTTTTTCCTCTATCTCCTTGTATTTCTTCTGGATGCGGAGATTGATGACCTCCATTTCCTCGGAGCGGAGCTCAAGCGAAGTTATGATGTTAGGATGCTTTCTGCCCATACGTCCCGTGGTAGCCCATGGACACTCTTTCATGATTTCTTCTTCGGTACGGCGTGGCTTGAAAGGAGGAAGGACGACTTTCTCCATCATCTGTCCGATGGCACCGTCCGCAAGAATCATTGCAGGGTTTCTGTAGCGGAATGCCAATTCAAATGAAAGGTCCACGAAATCAGCCATTTCCTGAACTGAAGCAGGAGCGAGCACGATGAGATGATAGTCGCCGTGTCCACCGCCCTTGCAGGCCTGGAAATAGTCTGCCTGGCTAGGCTGGATGGTTCCGAGTCCCGGACCACCGCGCATGACGTCCACGATGAGGGCAGGAAGTTCTGCACCGGCCATGTAGGACAATCCTTCCTGCATCAAGCTGATGCCAGGGCTGGAAGAAGATGTCATGACTCTCTTTCCTGTACATGCGCCGCCATAGACCATGTTAATCGATGAAACTTCGCTCTCAGCCTGCAAAACTACCATTCCGGTAGTCTCCCAAGGCTTTTCTACGGCCAAAGTTTCAAGAACCTCAGACTGAGGGGTAATAGGGTAACCGAAGTAACCGTCACAACCACAGCGGATTGCTGCGTGGGCAATGGCTTCATTGCCTTTCATCAATGTGATTTCCTGATCTGCCATAGCTTAGACTGTTTTAAGACGGTAAACGGTTATGCACCCGTCCGGGCATATTGTAGCGCATGAAGCGCAGCCGGTACAGGTGTCAGCAAGAACCTCATGGGCGTAATTGTAGCCCTTACGGTTCACTTCCTTGGTCGTTAGAGCAAGGACATTGAGCGGGCATGCGACGACGCAGAGATTACAACCTTTGCATCTCTCGGTATCGACTATGGTCGCTCCTTTCATTTTAGCCATAATACCTTGTGTTTATTGATTGTACATATCCTTATTGTAGAAGTCCAGAATCTCATTGGCTATCGCATATGCATTGGCCGCAGGGCTTTCCGGATTTATCTCCATGGCTTCCAGATAATTGTTTATCGCCAGCTGCCAGTCGCCTCTCTTCCTGTGGGCATTCCCGAGCAGGTAATAGGCACGGTCCGACGGTTCCGGAGCCGAGGTGATATATTCGTCGAGCAGACGGATAGCTTCATCGATCCTGCCTTCTGCAAGAATCTTTTCGATTGTCTCTAATTCCTGCATTGCCTAGTCGATGAACAAGCACCAGTCGTGGATGTCTTCTTCCAATCCTTTCTGTATGCCGATGATATGTTCGTAGAGCTTCCGGCTGGTTGCGCCGCAGTTTTCTCCGGATGGGATTCTATATCGGCGGGAAACGTCAGGGCATTCGAGTGCCGGCTTGTCATCAATGCAGTTGATAGGTGTGATGACAACTGCCGTACCGCATGAGTTGACCTCGTCCATTTCTGCGAGCTCCTCGACTCTTACCGGGCGGATTTCCACATCCAGTCCCATGTCGGCAGCCACTGTACGGAGGCTGAGGTTGGTGATTGAAGGCAGGATGCTCTTCGAACGTGGTGTAATGTATGTGTTGCCTTTGATTGCGAAGAAATTGGAAGAACCGAACTCTTCGATTGTGGTCTTAGTGGCGGTATCCAGGAACAGAAGTTCGCGGTAGCCGGTGTTGTGCGCGAGGTTGTATGCGTGCAGTGACTGGGCATAGTTGCCGCCGATCTTGTAGCATCCGGAACCGTATGTGGCAGCGCGGTCATAGTTTCTGGAAATTACAGCATTGCCTGGAGTAAGGCTCTTGGCTCCCGAATATGTGCCTACAGGTGAGCACATTACAGCGAACATTACATCCTTTGCGGAATGAATGCCGAGCTGTGGATTGATGCCGAAAAGCACAGGACGGAGGTACAGGGAAGCGCCGCTTGCTTCATAAGGAGGAAGGTAGTCGATGTTTTCCTTCACGCAACGGACACACATCTCGATGAACAGCTCCTCTGACGGTGCCGGCATGTCAAGGTATGCGGCACTGCTTGCCATTCTCTTGGCGTTGCGGTCCGGACGGAAAAGTCTGATTTTGCCGTCGACTCCGCGGAATGCCTTCAGTCCCTCAAAGCATGATGGGGCATAGTGGAAAATTCCGGCGAAACTGCTTAAACCGATGTTGAAATCCTCTGTCACGACAGGAGATTCCCATTTTCCGTCAATACAACGGCTGTAGACCAATGCTTTGGTCTGAGTATAGCTGAATGACAGCTTGCTCCAATCTATATTACTCATTATGATGATGTTAATTAATCTTCAATAATTCTGTCTTTGTCATAGGTATGAATCTTCGTCTGTCCGGAAAGAATCATATATCCGTTTTCGGCAAGACTGTTGATTTCATCTTCTCCGGGGAATACCTCCACCGGTGCAATGAACTTGACCTTTGCAGTTATGGCGTCCATGAGTTCCTTGCTGTGCGCAATGCCTCCCGTAAGGAGGATGGCATCGACCTTTCCGTCTGCGGTGGCCGCCATTGCGGCAATGTACTTGCATATATTCAAGACGTATGCCTTGAGGAAGGTCTGCGCCAATTCATTTCCTTCTTTTGCCAATTTTTCCACTTCGATCATGCTGTTGGTACCGAAGTATGCTACCGCACCGCCTCTTCCGATGAGTTTCTTCTGGATTTCCTCTTTAGTGTATTTTCCGCTGAAACACATGTCTATCAGCTCGAAAGGAGGGCAGCATCCTGCTCTTTCCGGGGTGATGGGGCCGTCGCCGCCGAGACCATGGTTGGTGTCGATTACTTTTCCGTTTCTGTGGAGCGAAATCGTGGCGCCGCCTCCCATGTGGGCTACGATGGCTGTAACATCATTGGTCTTGTGGCCGTGCTCACGGAGATATCTTCTCACGATGGCCCTGGAGTTGAGCGCGTGGAAGAGCGTTTTTCTGGTGAATTCGGGAATTCCTCCCATCCTGCACTCCGGCAGCATTTCATCTGCCATAGGAGGGTCGGCAATGTATGCGACGCATTTGCCGAAACGTGGAGTGAGATGTTTTTCCTCCCTGATCTGGTTGATTTCAGCTGCAACATCATCGGCAAGGATGGCGCTCAGGTTGCATGCATGTTTTCCGTCGCGGCAGCTCTTCAAGACTTCCCGCATGTCCTGGTTTACATTGTAGACGCCTGTGATGACAGGAACAATGAGTCCGCCTCTGGCCATCACGATGTCGACTTCCTCCAGCGGAATGTTCTTGGAAGCCATGAAATCCTTGATTGCCTGATGGCGCATGTCGGCCTGGTCCATTACTGAAGGGTATTTGGCAACATCTTCAGCCGTATGTTCCAGTTTGGTATCGAATACTCGGGTCCCGTCAGAGAAATAACCTAGTTTCGTGGTCGTGGACCCCGTGTTAATGACAAGAATGTTCCCTTTCTGAGGGGTTTCTGTGTTTTGTGTCTTGTTATCCATCGGATGTAAGGCTTAATTTTTGCCTCAAGATATTACATTTTTTTCAAGAACGCTAATAAAATCTAATTTTTTTTAATCGTTTTCTTCTTTTTGACGAAAAATTAACTCCGAGAATAGGGTTTTTGGTTAGTAATCATTACAAAAAAGGACTACCGGATAATCCGGTAGTCCTTTTTATAGACTATATGTTACTGATGATTATTCAGCTACAACTTCGAACTTGAAAGTGCCCTTTACACTCTTGTAGCACTTTACTTCAGCCTCGTACTCGCCGAGTTCCTTGACAGGTGAAAGGATGGTGATATCCTTCTTGTCAACCTCTACACCGGCAGCAACAAGTGCTTCTGCGAGCTGGGCAGCGGTGATTGAACCATAAATCTTACCGTTCTCGCTGACCTTTGCAGAAACCTTAACTGATACTGCTGCAATCTTAGCTGCAAGAGCCTCTGCGTCAGCTACGAGTTTAGCCTCCTTATGAGCTCTCTGGCGAACTGTCTCGGCATGCTGCTTCTTTGCAGACTCAGTAGCGAGGATTGCATATCCCTGAGGAATAAGATAGTTAAGAGCGTAACCTGCTTTTACCTTAACGATATCATCTGCGTGACCGAGATTGGCCACTTCTTTCTTCAAAATGATTTCCATATTCCTGTCTCCTGATTATTTAAGAAGGTCTGTTACATACGGGAGAAGCGCGAGTGAACGGGCTCTCTTCACTGCCTGAGCGACTTTTCTCTGGAATTTGAGAGATGTTCCGGTGATACGGCGAGGGAGAATCTTACCCTGCTCGTTCAGGAATTTCTTAAGGAACTCAGGATCCTTGTAATCTACATATTTGATACCTGCTCTCTTGAAGCGGCAGTATTTTTTCTTTCTAACCTCTACTGCAGGAGGGTTCAGATAACGGATTTCGTTATTCTGCTGTGCATTGTTTGTCTGTGCCATAGTTCTACCTCCTTAAATTAGTTCTCAGACTCAGCAGCAGCTGGTGCAGCGGCAGCCTTTGCCTGTTTGTTAGCTCTTCTCTTCTCTGCGTAAGCTGCAGCATCCTTGTCAAGTGCAACGGTGAGATATCTGATGATTCTCTCGTCACGGTGATACTGGGTTTCGAGCTTGGCAATGAATTCAGGATTAGCCTTGAACTCGATCAAGTGATAGAATCCTGATGTCTTGTGCTGGATAGGGTAAGCAAGCTGCTTCAGTCCCCAGTCCTCTTCGTACACAACTTCACCGCCATGTTTAACGATGTAGTCTACGTACTTGGCAACCGCTTCCTTCATCTGAGCCTCAGACAAAACGGGAGTTGCAATGAAAACGGTCTCGTACTGTTTCATACTTAAAGTAATAATAGTTAATAATTTACATTCTTTCGACGGAGAAATTCCGCCAAAAGGACTGCAAATATAGGAATTAATTTTCATATTGACAAATATTTGCGATATTTGCGGAGATGGACGAGCTGATTTTGTCCTATTGTATATTATGAAACTACTTAAACCGACATTGACATTATTCTTATTGTTTCCGCTGCAGGTTCTTGCCGGTAATACGGATGTAAGAGGGGAGTGGTACGCGGAGATGAATCTGATGGGTGCCGGGCGACGCGCAATGCCGTTCTGGAGTTATACCAACAAAGGCGGGATTCTACCCTCGTCGCCAGGAGCGGCTGTCAATGCCGGTGCATCTTCCGCTTTTTTCAATGCCAATGATTTCCGCTTTTCTGCGGGACTAGCTGTTGCGGGCTATTATTCGGCTGAAACTGAAGCATATATGCCGTTGAGGACCGCCAAGAAATCCGGTTTCAGGGGATTCCTGCCGGAAGCCTATGTTTCTGCCGGGTGGAGAAATCTCAATCTGGATTTGGGAATCAAACGCCGGGCAATGGATTTCGGAGGGCTCTCCATAACAGGAGGAGATTTGACGTTCACCGACAATTCAATGAATTTCCCGGGATATAATCTTCATTCCGACTGGATGGCGGTTCCGAAAACCCGTGGCATTCTGGCGGTTAAGTTCGATTTCGGTGACTACGGAATGTGGGACAACCGGTATGTGAAACATGCACTTCTGCATAATCAGGCATTGTACTTCAAGGTAGCATTGACGAAAAAATTGACATTGACCGCAGGTCTGGAGGATTGGGCGCAGTGGGGTGGTGATTCGCCGTTGTATGGGCCTCAGCCTCATTCTTTTACGGATTATCTGAAAATTTTGGTCGGGAGCAGCGGCGGGGATGACGCGTCGAAGAGTGACCAGATCAATGCATTGGGCAACCATCTCGGGCGCGAACTTGTACGTCTGGATTGGGCGGAAGAGAAATGGACATTGACCTTCCAGCATGATATTCCGTTCGAGGACGGGTCGGGTGTCGGTTTCCAGAATTTTCCGGACGGTGTGAATACGCTGCATTTCTCTTTCAATGACAAGGAAAAGTGGGTGAGCGACTTGCTGCTGGAATTCATCTATACCAAATGGCAGTCCGGCACCCGTCATGACAGGCCTGCGACGCCCGAAGAATTGAAGAAAAATCCGGGAAAGACGCGTTATGTGATCGGCGGCTGTGACGATTATTTCAATAACGGGGAGTATCAGTCCGGGTGGACTTACAATGGAAAGGTAGTCGGGCTTCCTCTTTTTACGCCGATGCCGGTGGGGGAGAACGGAATTACTCCCGGTGTCTGCAACAATCGGATAGTGGCGTGGAATTTCGGTGTGGGCGGTATGGTCTGCAGAAAGATACCTTATATTATAAAGGTGACATATAGCCGCAATTACGGAACTTATGGTCAGAGGTTGGCGTTTTTCAATGACGTCCCGCGCCAGGTTTCGGGAGCATTGGAACTGACTTTCAGGGACTTGCTGCCGTATATGTCGGCGATGGCCGGTGTTTATGCGGATGCCGGAAGCTTGTTTCCGGATTCGGTCGGGGTGACATTGAAATTCCTGTTCAAGGGGGATTTCGTCCGCAGGCGCGCATTGTAAAACGAATATTTTTATATATTTGGAAAATTTATTGACAAATGGCTTCTAAATATGATTGGCAATATTGCTCTCTAGGTGGGGCAATCAGGGTGAAAATCGGTTCCGGAGAGGATATCGCCCATCTTGGAGAACTTGACCAGAAACTGTGGACGGTGCTGAGTTGTCCGGTGGACGGGCTGGAATTTGACAGGCAGACGCTGGAATTTCTTGATGCGGACAAGGACGGAAAGATAATGGTGAAAGAGGTCGTGAAGGCTGCCGAGTGGCTTACTTCCGTCATCAAGGACAAGGACACGATCCTGAACGGGGACAGTGTGCTGAAACTGAGCAATATAGATACGTCTACGGACGCGGGCAGGCGCCTGTATGGCTCCGCGAAACAGATTTTGTCGAATCTCGGCATTGACAAGGATGAAATCAGTATTGACAATGCTTCTGATTCGAAGGCGATTTTCGATGGAACCAGATTCAATGGTGACGGGGTGATTCCTGTTTCCGCCGCGGAGGATGATGCTCATAAACAGGTGATTGCGGATTGTATCGCTACAATCGGTTCCGTGACGGACAGATCCGGGGAGCCTGGCGTGACGGCAGAACTTCTGGATAAGTTTTATGCCGCGTGTGCCGATTATGCGGCGTGGAAGGACAAGGCGGATGAGACGGTTCTTCCTTATGGTGACAATACCGGCGCTGCTTATGATGCTTATAATGCATTGAAAGACAAGATTTCCGATTATTTCATGCGTTGCAGGCTCCTGGCTTTCGACCCGGTAGTCGCAGAGTCTGTAAGCGTTTCCGTGACGGATATCGCTTCTGTGGCTGATTGCCCTCTTGCCAAGCCTTCTATGTCCGGTCTGATGCCGTTCAATGCTATAAATCCAGCATGGCAGGCTGCGTTCGACAAGGTCCAGTCTCTCGTGCTCGGAGCGGAATTTGACGGCCGTGAGGGTATTACCGCTGCTGAATGGGATTCGGTGGCTGCCAAGTTCAATGCTTACGCTGCTTGGCTTGCGGACAAGAAAGGCTGCGAGGTGGAGTCGCTTGGAATTGACAGAATCCGTGTTGTCCTGGCCGATAATTATCATGCTGACCTGCTGGAGCTTGTGGCTAGTGATGTGGCAGTGAAGGCGGAAGCGGATTCCATCGATGACGTGAAGAAATTGATGTGCTATTACCGTGATTTCTACCGTTTCCTGAAGAATTTCGTGCTGTTCACTGATTTTTATTCGCGCGCTCCGGGGGTAAGGGCAATGTTTGAGCTCGGTCAGCTTTATATTGACCAGAGGTGCTGTGACCTGTGCATCAGGGTTGCGGATATGTCCAAGCATGCCGATATGGCCAAGCTCAGCGGTATTTTCCTCATATATTTCAGGTGTACTTCCAAGGAGCTTGGCAGGACAATGGATGTGGTGGCTGTAATGACCGATGGGGACATTGATGATTTGCGCCCGGGAAAGAATGGCATTTTCTATGACCTTCATGGCAATGCCTGGGAGGCCGTGATTACCAAGATAGTAGATAATCCGGTGAGTGTGAAACAGGCCTTCTGGGCTCCTTATCGCAAGGCGTGGGAATTTTGTGTAGGGCTTATCAATAAGTCTGCTGCTGAAAAGGATGCCAAGATCAATGCTGATCTTCAGTCCAAGGTTCAGAGTGCTGCGACTGTGGCTCCTGCAGATGGTGCTGCCGATGCCAATAAGAAACAGCCTTTTGACATCGCCAAGTTCGCCGGTATCTTTGCTGCCATCGGCATGGCATTGGGATATATCGGGTCTTTTGTTACTGATGTCATTTCAGGTGTGAGCAATACACCTCCGCTCAAGCTTTTCCTGCTTTTGGTGTTTATGCTGCTTGTGATTTCCGGCCCTTCATGTCTCTTGGCATGGATGAGTCTCCGCAAGCGCAATCTCGGCCCTATCTTGAATGCCAACGGTTGGGCCATCAACTCCAAGGTTCTGGTCAATATTCTTTTCGGCGGCAAGCTGACCAATGTGGCCAAGTATCCGAAATTGAGACTGGCCGATCCTTACGGCAGGAAGACTCCTGCATGGAAAATATGGCTCCCGACGGTTATTGTCGTGCTGGCAATTGCTTTCGCGGTATTGTATTTAACTGATAATCTCGGTTTTATAGGATTGCATTCGCCGTTCCACAAGGCTGCTGCCGATGCTGTCAAAGCCGCAGCGGATACTTTGGCCGAGGTGATCGGGTAATCAGTCTCTCGGATGAGACGGGTGATATTTCATATTGATGTGAATTCGGCGTTTCTCAGCTGGATTGCAATCAAGATTCTGGCAGAGGGCGGGTCTGATATCAGGCTCGTCCCTGCTGTCGTTTCTGGTGACCCGTCTGACAGGAGAAGCATTGTCACGGCTGCTTCCATTCCTGCGAAGAAGTTGGGAATCAAGACGGCAATGCCGGTAAGTATGGCATTGCGGCTATGTCCTGATCTCGTGATTGTCCGCGGCGATTGGGCGTGGTACAAGCGGTGTTCCGGGGCCTTTATGGATATTTGCCGGTCGTATTCGCCTGTCCTTCAGAAGTTTTCGATAGATGAGTGCTTCATCGACATGACTTTCAGGGTGTATCGTAAAGATCCTGCGGAGGTCGCCTGCCGGCTGAAGGATGAGGTTCGGGAAAAGCTGGGGTTTACTGTCAATGTCGGTGTGGGGTCGAACAAGTTGCTGGCCAAGATGGCGTCGGATTTCGAAAAACCTGACAAGGTCCATACTTTGTGGGCGGAAGAGGTGCCCGGGAAAATGTGGCCTCTCCCTGTGGGAGATTTGCTTTGGGTGGGGAAGCGAACCCGTGAGAAATTGACCGGTCATGGCATCCGGACGATCGGCGATTTGGCGAAGGTTCAAGTGAAGGCATTGACAACAATAGTGGGCAAAACTTTCGCGGCGCAGCTGCATGAGCACGCGAACGGGCGTGACGACGAGCCTGTCGAGACAGAGGTCCAGGAGGCGAAGAGCATCAGCGCGGAGCATACTTTTGCGCGTGATATCGTAAATCCTTCGGAACTGGACCGGGAGATGTTCAATGTCGCGTGTGTCGTGGCGCATCGGCTCAGAAAGCAGGGTTTCATGTGTTCATGCGTCTCGATGTTCATCAAGTTTGCGGATTTCAGTGTCGCCCAGAAACAATGCCAACTTCCTCAGCCAACGGATATTACGGCTCTTGTCCTGAATGAGGCGAGGCGTCTTTTGTCTGAGGTCTGGGATGGTTCGGCTCCGATACGCCAGGTGGGTATCGGGGTCTCCAAGTTTACGCGCGAGACGGCCGTGCAGATGTCATTGTTCGAGGACCCCAAAATCGAATATTACCAGGAATGGGACCGCAAATATGACAGCAGCATTGTCAGCGGGCATCGCGAATCAGATTGAGGAACTCGTTTCTGGTCCTGGCAGAAGTGAGGAACGCGCCGGAGAAAGCCGAGGTCGTGGTGATGGCGTTGGATTTTTGTATTCCTCTGATTTGCATGCAGGTGTGTGCGGCTTCTATCACGACGGCGACGCCGAGCGGCTGGAGTGCGTTCTGGATGCAATCGCGGATTTCGACGGTAAGTCTTTCTTGTACTTGCAGTCGTCTTGCAAATGTTTCCACGACTCTGGCAATTTTGCTCAGACCGGTGATTTTTCCGTTAGGGATGTACGCGATGTGTGCTTTCCCGATGAACGGGAGCATGTGATGTTCGCACATTGAGTACAGTTCAATGTCTTTCACAATTACCATCTGCTGGTATTCCTCATCGAAAATCGCCGAGCGTACTATTTCTTCCCCATTCTGGAAGTATCCCTTGGTAAGGAATTGGATAGATTTCGCCACCCTTTCCGGTGTCTTGAGAAGTCCTTCCCGCTCCGTATCTTCTCCGAGCAGTCTGAGAATTTCTTTCACGTGGACGGCAATTTCCGCCGTGGTGTCCTTTTCGTATATGTCTTCTGACTTGTATGCCATGTCGTTTGAAGCTATTTCGTGATTGCGGTAATCGCCCGATTCCGGACGACGGCCACAAAATTACATAAAAATGTTCATTATATGGAATTTTTATATATATTTGCCGCCCGTAGCGTGGGGCGCTTTTTCCCGCACGGTCATTTATGTAGAAATTTAAGTTTGGAGATTAGATTATGTATTGGACACTTGAACTGGCAAGCAGCCTGGATGATGCTCCATGGCCTGCATCAAAAGATGAACTTATCGACTACGCAAATCGCTCAGGTGCTCCCGAAGAGGTTATTGAAAACCTCCAGGAACTTGAAGATGATGGCGAGGTCTATGAAAGCATAGAAGATATCTGGCCGGATTACCCGACCAAGGATGACTTTTTCTTTAACGAGGAGGAATATTAGTGCGATTTTAAGCACGTAAACAGCTATTAAATCCCTGTCAATCAATAAGATTGGTGGGGATTTAATTTGTTTGGACAACAGCGTCTGACCGCCTCAAATGGCGCGGTTTATTTGGGCGAAATATGTTTTTCGGAGGAAATATCGGGATTTGTTTGGACAAAATTCATTACCTTTACAGAGGTTTGTGAGTATTACCGCAACCTCTGTTTTTTTAATTTCAAACATCTCCAGTATGGGACGACCGAAACGACTATATCCATTGGGACGCTACCGCCTGCATGTCAGGGGTGAGATCGATCCTGCCAAACAGTATCTTGTCCAGCTTGAATACACCTGGAACCGGCAGGTGATACGCAAGGGCATGAACATCTTTGTCCGGCTGGGCGACTGGAATGAGAAAGCCAACAAGGGACGCGGAGGTGTGAGGGCGAGTTATGGTCCGGAGGCCAACCGGATCAACAGTCTGCTGCTTGCCCGTGCGGACAAGATCGACGGACTGCTGGCCGAATATCAGGAGAAGCATCCCAATCAGATTACGGCACAGGTGATCGCCGACTTTTTGGCCGACAAACCGCTCACACGGGAGGACAAAGGGAAGGATTTTATCGAGTTTGTTTTGGAAAGGCTTGAATCCGATTATTCGAGAAACCGAATCGGACGCAGCCGCTATGAGAACGGCAAGAGCGGCATGAATATTTTCCGTATCTTTCTCCGTGCAACAAAGAACGGTACCTACAAGCCGGACAGTATCTATTTAGGTGAAATATCGGTTGAACTGATTGACGAATACATCAGGTGGCGGCGTGAGATAAAACAGAACAGCGATGCAACGATCAACCATGCTTTGACTCCGATTCTGAAGGCATGTGCCTATGCTTCAGAAATGAAGATGATAGACCATGCCGTCAATGCGAGAATTCAGGATATGCGTATCGCCTCAAAGATATCTCTCGCGGATGAAGACAACGAGTTTGACGGCAAGTATCTTTCAAAAGAACAGATGTCCGCGTTATTGGAATATTACCATGCCTGCACCGAACCGCGCCGTAAGGAGTTTTTGGAAATGTTCTTCTTTGCCTTCCATGCCTGTGGACTCCGTGTTGTCGATGTTATGACATTGCAGTGGGGGCATGTAAATTTCGAGAAGAAGGAACTGAGAAAAATCATGATTAAGACGAACAAACGTCACGTGATTCCACTAACGGAACCTGCCTTGCATATACTGCAGCGGTGGCAGGAGAAGCGTGCCGGATGCCGGTATGTCTTCAACTTAGTAAAGGATGATCTGGATCTTGATGATGCAGAGGCTCTGTACAAAGCCCGTAACAATGCAACGAAATGTATCAATCAGTCGCTGGCGGTTGTCGGAGAACAGATAGGGCTTCCGTTTACCCTTTCAATGCATGTGGCCCGACATTCGTTTGCGGTCTTTGCACTGAACAAGGGACTTTCCATGTCGGTTGTCAGTCGTTTGCTCGGCCATGGAAGTACGGATGTCACCGAAAAGGTATATGCCAAATTCCTGCCCGAAACGCTATCGGCGGAAGTGGCACGTCTGAAAGAGGATTTTGCATCTCTGGAAATTGTCTGATAATTGTAGACGGCTATTATAAACAATCATTAATTTTATATCTAAAATTGATTTGATATGACTATTACGAAGATATTCCTATTGCTGGTGTGCGCATTTGTTCTGGTATTGCTGCTTTCTACTATCTTTAATAAGCACCATAGGATAATCATGTGGTCTGCTGCAATAGTATTTTTTATAGGAACTCTGCTCCTTATAGGTCTTGGGATAATTGATCCGGTAAAAGACAACAACCATCCTGATCCTGTCGTAATAACAGGCATTTTCACCGCCCTTGTCTTATCGGGTGTATTTGCATACGGAGCGGAAAAGTTACGCATCAAACTTAGGGAAAATAACCAGCAAACCGTTCAACCCATAGATAATCATTCTGAATGTCCGGATTCCCCCAAAGGGGTTGTATTGTCGGGAAGGCTTGATACTTCACTTGCCCGTACAATCTTTGCGAAAGCAATAGAAGCCGGATATATTGAAGAGGTCGGGTCCCATTATAGCTGGAAAGGGACAAAGGCTCTTCTTGCCTATATGTGTGGTCGAATATATTGCGGCGATTATCCTGAATATTCCAAATACGAACAGAAGACTTTTTGGGAGTTCGGCAACGGACTCTTCCCCGATGTCGAACTTAACGCACTATTTGAACAAACCGGTATCGGACAGTCCCGGCAGAACAGGAGGGATATGCCCGTCCCTAACAATGCCGGAGAAATCGACAAGTTTTTTCATAAGTGACAAAAAACTAAGAGTATTATCTTCGTTCTTGGCAAGTCTTAGTTTCTGGCTTGTTATGCATTTTGTTTTGCATCATCTGGCAATCTTCGATTTTTTCAATTTTATTTTTCTCTTTTTTATTGCTGGTAATCAATAGGTTACTTGTAAAGTTGTGGCAGAATCATAACTTTCCATAACACCTGTCCTAACATTGGATAATTTATTGTAACTTATTAGTCCTCAGCTATTTCATACATTCGTGCCGTGATTCTGGTGCGATGTGCACAATCGTACCATATCGTATAACCAGGCTGAAGGTCTGAGTGTGCATCAGGGCAATCGGCCATAATTGTTTTTAAGTATGGCTAAAGAAACGAATGTAGAGAAGCTATGCGACCGGGAATTGCTTGAAAAGATTCTCAGCGTAGTGGAGAGACAAGAGAAACTGCCGCCTCCGGCTCATGAAGGCGGACTCCGTCTATATGACAACAAGTCTTTGATGGAGAAATTGAACATCAAAGAAAAGTATCTGAAAAAGTTGCGAGACAACGGCTATCTCGGCTACTCGCGTGAAGGTGATAAATACTGGTACACGCAGGAAGACGTAGACCGCTTTCTGCGTCGTTTCCACTATGAAGCTTTCGCTATTGGTGATGAACTTCCCAAACAGGAAGGAGGTGGCTATGTTTAACACCATTCATTTGACCAACATGCTTCGGTCGGAAGTGGAAGGCATTCCGGAAACAGGTCTTCCGTTGGATGCCTTCCCGGATAGGATACAGGAGATTATACTCAATCTTGCCAGATACGAAAATTTCAATGTGGAATATACTGCGTCTATTATTCTTTCTGCTGTTGCTACTGCAATAGGCAACTCTTGTCATATCCGTATAAAGGGCGAGTGGAAAACTTGCCCATCCCTTTATATGATGCTGGTCGGACGTCCCGGGCTCGGAAAGACTCCTCCCCTCGGTTTTATCTATAAGCCGATTAATGAGTATGATGACCGGCTGCATGAGAAATATAACGAGGAATATGATGAATATGAAAGAGCCATGTCAGCAGGCAAGCACGGAAGTGATGGGGAAGCACAACTGCTCAAGAAACCGAATTTTGTAACGACGGTCATTTATGATTCCACCCCGGAGGCGATGATGAATATTCATCAGCATAATCAGCGTGGGATAACATTGGTCGTCGATGAAATCCTGGCTTTGTTCAATTCCGTCAAAAGGTACAACAGCAAGAACAACCTCATTGAAGATCTGCTGACAGCTTATAGCGGACAGCCGTTAAAGATTATCCGCAAATCAGAATCACGTCCTGTTCTAATCAAGAATCCATGTATAAATGTCATCGGTTCAGTACAGACAAATATGCTGCAGGAAGTCTTCCGTGCAGAGTTCCTTGCCAACGGATTGCTTGACCGTTTTTTGTTTGTCTATCCCAAAAACAGGAAGATATCCGGATGGAGACGGGAAGAACGGAATACGGCCCGTCCTGACATCATGAATCAATGGAGGACAATAATCAACAGAATCCTAAGTATCCCCTGTATCCTTGATGACAAGGGTACAACGGTCAATCCCCGTATCCTTACAATGTCTGACGATGCGGAAGAATACTTTTATGAATGGTACAATGGAATTATCGATGCTGTAAATGCCATTGAGGATGATGCAGATGTTGAAAGCCGCAAGATGAAACTCAACGGCCATGTAGCACGTCTTGCCCTGTTGTTTCAGGTAATGAAATGGGCTACTGATAGTGGAGATATGCAATATATTGAGCGGGATTCCGTAGAATCGGCAATCCGTATGGTTGATTATTATGAGGAAACATACAGGAGGATTCAGGAAACCATTGTCATAAACAGTATCGGCGAAACGAAAGAAGTCTGGCTCTCCCTGCTAGGAGAGAGATTTACTTCCGGTGATGCTGTTATTGCCGGCAGAAAAGTTGATATGTCCCGACGTACCGTCTATTATGCGCTTGACCAATTATGCCGGCTTAAGCACCCTCTTATAGAAAAGCTTCAGCATGGAGTCTATCGCAAACTTATGACAGAAAATACTGATGCACCTTGCACTATTGCACTTTCATCTTGCCAGGATACCGTGCAATCTTCTCAAAGTGCAAAAGTGCAGAGTGCAACCACACTAAAATCAGAAGACCATGAGTGAATACAGATTCCATTTGCAGAAATACCGCCCTGGAAGCAAGACTACTTGTCCGAGCTGTGGTAAAAGCCGGTGTTTTGTCAGGTATATTGATGAACAAGGCAGCATTAGCTTTCCCGGTAATGTCGGCAAGTGTGATCATGAAAACAGTTGTGGCTACCACTATACACCTAAGGAATACTTCAATGATAATCCTGATGTATTGGAAATGGATGAGGGACGCGGCAAGTCATTTCTTTCTGCCCCTTATAAGACGGCAGATAAAACTCCGTCTTGTATCGTCCCTTCATATATTCCTTCATCTTATGTGTTAAGGAGTCTGTCACATTATTCAATCAACCCCTTATATCAGTATTTCTGTCATGTATTTGGTGAAAATGAGGCAAGCAGATTGTTTGAAATGTATCGCATAGGGACATCTTCAAAATGGGGAGGCACAACGGTTTTCTGGCAGACAGATATAAATGGACAGGTAAGAACCGGCAAGGTAATGTGCTATAATGCCGAGACAGGCCATCGGGTTAAAGAGCCTAAGGCTTTTGTCAGCTGGGCGCATTCCGAGTTGAAATTGCAGGATTTCCATTTGAAGCAATGTCTGTTTGGAGAACATCTTCTGAAAAATTCATCGTCTCCGGTAATGCTGGTGGAAAGTGAAAAGACCGCTGTTGTAATGAGCCATTTTATCCCCGATTATATATGGCTGGCAACAGGTGGAAAGAACGGTTGTTTCAATAGTGAAGCCATGCAGGTCCTTAAAGGCAGGGAGGTTACTCTCATCCCTGATTTAGGAGCAACCGAACAATGGAGAGAAAAGTCTGCTTTGTTGTCTGGAATATGTAAACGGGTTGTTGTGTCCAATGTTTTGGAATGTACATCCGATGAAGAGCAACGCAGCCAAGGATTGGACATTGCAGACTTCTTTCTGTATTCACCATCAAAGAGACAGATACTCCATCAGATGATACAACGTAATCCAGCATTGCAGTTGCTCATTGATGAACTGGATCTGGAACTTATTGAATAGTAAAGGAACTTGTTCCGAGGATTTATAGAAAGTCCTTAACACAATAAGGACTTTTTGCCTGTCGGCAATAAAATCCGGTCATTGTCCCGCGGAGCGGACTGGCATAAGAGCAAGCTCAAATATTAATCATTTATCAAAAGAATACCATATATGAATACAGATATTAAACAGGCCATGCATGTCGAAGCCGGGAAGTCATTCGGCACAGCAGAGGCGAATGAAAACGAAAGGCATTGGAATGACGACAAGATTGACAGAAAGAATCAGGATTCGACCAATCACTATGACAAGACCCGAATGAAACTGAATTTCGAGATTGGGCCCGATGGGAAAGTTCATCCGTTAGGCTATCAAGAGAAATCGCTTGAAGTACGTTTGCAGGAACGGTTGACTGAACTGGGCTGGAAACCCTTCAAGCCGGACAGCAAAATTCAACCAAACTGTTGTGCGAAATTTATCTTCGGAGGCAATCATGACCGTACGCTTGAGATGGCATTTGAGACCCAAACCGTAAATCTGGAAAAGGGTGCAGACAACAGCCATCTCCAGCGATGTCCGGAAATCGAACAATGGGCAAAAGATGTCTATGACTGGTGCGCCAAACGGTACGGACAGGAAAACATCATCGGCTTCCAGGTTCATCTTGATGAGAGCAGCCCGCATATCCATGCCTTGATCGTTCCTGTCGGACAACGAGCCAAAAGCGGACGCGAATGCGTCATGTGGTCGGCTAAGTTTGGCAAGACCCGCTACGAATACGGACAGATTCTTCGTGAAATGCACACCTCACTCTATGATGAGGTCGGTAGCAAGTATGGGTTGGAACGTGGTGATAGTATTGAAGGCCGGAACGTTAGCCATCTTAGTAAACGCGATTATATCCGAAAACTGTCCAAAGATGCGAAACAAGCAGAGAAAGCAGTTAAGGGACTTCAGACAATGATACGGAAACTTGAACGGGAAATGCTTGCCGACAGGAATCGGCTTAAAGAAATAGATGAAGCACTCGCATCCGGCAAGATAACTCTTGACAGGTATGAAGAGCAGAAGGCGGACATACAGAAACTCATTGCCGAGTATCAGGAAAAGCTCGAAGACAAATCCAATAAACTCCATGCGAAGGAGCAGGAAGTGGAACAATTGACAAAGGATGCGGCGAAGGCCCGTTCTGTTATACAGCCATTTCGTAACCACAAGGTTGATTTCACGCCACCGCAAATTACAGAGAAAGTACCATTGTTCGGTACGGACAAATGGATTGAGCGTCAGAATCGGTCTATCTCCAAGCAGTTTACCGAAATTGTCCGGAAGATAGAATCCCTATACAGAAATGATGCAGCTCGACAGGTTGAAGCCGCCCAGAATAATGTTCTAGCGGATTACGGTGAACTTTATCAGTTGAGACGGGAGAATAAAACTCTTTCAGACACAAACGAAAATATGGAGTCAGAACTGAATACATTGCTCGGCCTGTTGGCTATACCTTCAGTTCGCAATATGATTTTTGCAATAGCCGATGCGCTCATCAGTGGGCAGCCGATACCTGTTTCTTCCGGAGGTGGTGGTGATTCCGACTCAGACCTTCGTTGGGATGGTCGCAGACCGGATGAAGAGGAAGATGAGTATAAACGGAGATGCCTGATGCACGCAGTGCAAGTTATCCGTAATTCTCAAAGAAAAACTATACGCAGGTAACTCCAAAATAAATCATTAGAATAGCTGCAAATTCTTGTGGTTGTCCTAATGATTAAGTTAATACAAACCGATAAATCAGAATTTACCGATACTTGACCGTTCATCAAATGAGGGAGAAGTTCATCGCGTTGCTTAGTAAGAATATCTATTTCTTCTCCTAAAATCATTTGTCTATCAAACATAGGGGAACATATCTTATCAAAGGCTCTAATAACTTCATCTGAAGGAATAATAATAGGCAGACTATATAGGTCTTCTTTAGTAATAGACCCAAATGTTGTACCAGCCGCATTTCTCTGGTCAAAAGCAATCCTCAAATCATTTAATATATAATACAAGTGTGATATAGAGCCTAATTTTGAATTAATTGCAGATAAACCACGACCTATACAACAGTCATTATTTGCAATATTTATAGATCCAACTGGAGCACGAACACTCATTAGTATATCACCTTTCTTTGCAAATCGAGAAGGTGCTGTTGTGTATTGTCTAACCGAAGGAAATCTCATACCAAAATCCGTGCTTCCTTGATAAAAGAGCATACCTTCTCCAACTTCATTATAGCTAGAGCCATCAGGAGATTGTCCCATTGTTATATTTGCGATGTCGATAAGTATTCCATCATCCCATCCTTCCGGAATTTCCCTTTTCAACTTATCATTCCAAACCATCTTACCACCACTTGATTTATATGGTCTTCCGTTTTCATCTGGAAAGTCAAACTGCACAAACCAGTAATCATAGAGTTGCTTTGCCAACGCTTCTAAATTCTGATTTATCGCTCGGTTAAGCCCTATCTTACAGTCAAGACTACGAAGCAACTTGCTAATGCGTTTCTGTTCCGCCAATTCAGGAATCCACACGGTGCAATCCTTAATTTTATCTGGTGAAGTGTGGCGAATTTTTGTTTGTTGGGCAGCTGCACTTAGTTGTTGTTTGACCAAAGTAGAGGATATAAGATAAAATGCAAAATCTTTGTCTAACAAGTCCTCTTTGCAAATAATTTTTGCCACATCTTGGCTTTGGATATATTTACCACTTTCGGGAATAATAGCAGTTGAGCCAAGCAGACCTATAGCCTGTTCTGTCAAAGGAGTGATAATATCTCCTTTTTCCATTAAGAACTCAGACCGAAAGTCACCTGTATAATAGAGATTATCTTTGGACTTATTCTCTTTGAAGCAATTATTCTGATAGTCAAAGTTACCACAAGTCAGACGGATGTATTCACCCTCGGTGGCATAAAACTCGCCACTGAGACTTGCTCCTCTTATGACATCGAGGATTTCTCCAAGCTTATATTTTTTCAATTCCATTTACCGTGTTGCTTTTTTAACATAATCTTGAATTAAAGATAGATTTACCTCAATCTCCCTGCGCTTGGCCAATAACTGATCGAGATGCGCTTTCTGTTTTGCTTTTTCTTGTGCTGCTATGATATGGTCAATTCTTGCTCCTCCTACAAAAGGGTATACTATATCAACCTCCATTTGAGCATCTTCAATCTCTTTATCTATAGTAAAACAAAATTGGTTTGCGAAAAAAATCTTGATGTATTGTCATCTAAGGGAGCGTGTATGGTTTACCTTGCAGTTGGCTGGCCTGTTTCTTTCACACAACAAAAGTAAACATTCCAGCTGTATTTCCTTTCACTGCGCAAATCTAAGGGAACGCACGTGAAGGATCTCGTGTACATCCACGTGGGCGCATCCGAGATGCTTCACTTCGTTCAGCATGACAAATGATTTTTCGCAATTCATTTCTGATTGACTATAATTCTACAAGTTGCTGTTGATATTTTCGTTGTGCTTCTACTATATCCAGATTATTAGCAGCTACGAATACATCAAGCAAGTGACGAATTGCAGCAATCTGCTTTTGTGCATCCTTTGATGAACTGCGAGCTACATGTAGTGCGACAATTATAGCAATTACACTAATTATTGGGCTTAATAAGGTGGCCCATTGAACCAGGTTGTCGATCATAATTCAGTTTGTTTTCCATTTAGATTTTCACCTAATCTTGCCTCAATCTCTTCTATAGTAGGCATAGTTCCCTCCACTTTTTCCGGATAAAGTTTTGATAGCTCATATTCAGATATTCCCAATGGGAGATTGCTGCCTTCCAATGCGTATTGGGCAAGCATTGAATCCTTTTGGCGGCAAATAAGCAGACCGATTGTAGGATTGTCTCTTCCCTCTTTTCTAAGAATATGATTACAAGCGACCACATAGCCGCTTAACTGTCCGAGGTCTTGAAAATCAAATTCACCGATTTTCACTTCAATCACTACATAGCATGATAGATTCAAGTTGTAGAAAAGCAGATCGATAAATTTCTCCTTTTGTCCGATCTGAAGTCTATACTCTTTGCCTATGTATGCGAATCCGGTACCGAGTTCCAGCAGGAATTGCGAGATATTGGCAAGCAGTGCATCTTTGAGAATATGCTCATTATAAGGTTGAGTTATCCCTGTAAAGGCAAAGTTATAAGGGTCTTTTGTCAGTTCTTGTGCAAGATCACTTGTCGTGTCCGGCAATGTGCGGGTGAAGTTTGTCAAAGCCTTTCCTTCCCGTTCATACAGGCCGTTGTCCATAAAGTTGAGCAATGTGTCGCGACTCCAACCCTCTTCCATCGTCTTTCTCACATAGAAGAGAGCCTTTGCTGGTTCTTTACTGTATCTGTCCATCAAGTAACGGTGATGTCCCCAAGGTATGGAGAAAAGCATCTCTTCCAATTGTCCCACAGCTTGTGGGACAGGCTTCGAGGATTCTGCCACAGGTTGTAGCACTTTTCCATTTTGTAATTGTTCCACAGCTTGTGGAACAACTTTTAAATACTGAGAATAAAGCAGATAGAATTTCTTTGCGTAATATATGTTGGTTCGAGAAAGGCCTGTGGCATTGGGATTTCTGCGCTGTAAATCCACAGAAAGATTCTTGATGACTTTCTCACCCCACCGTTCTTCCACACGCATCTCTTCTATGTCACGACCAAGTTCCCAGTAATATTTAAGCAACTCACGGTTAACCCTCACCGCTGCTCTAATTTGACTTTGACGATAGCGTACACTAAGGTCTTCCACCCACCGGATATAGTCTTTATCTATGATGGTCAATTCTTTACTCATTATTTCCAACATTTACGTTAAAGTGCAAAGCATCCAACTGCTTCATTATCTCCTCCTCCAGACGATGGCTCTCAGCAAATTGCCGTGACAGTTCAGCCTTATAATTTGCCATGCGGTTATTGAACTCTTCTTCAGTAATGTCTACATAATCAATCTTGATGTCGAAATACTGTCCGGCAGACAACGAATAACCTTTTTCCTTTATTTCATCATAGCTTACCGCAACCGAAAAATCCTCTACGGCTTCTTTATTTTTGAATGTATTGACAATTAAGTCAATGTCATCCTTCAGCAATCTACGTTTTTTATTTTTCCCTTCCTTATATTCCTCTCCTAACTTGCTCGCATCAATCAATATGACTTTCTCGGCAGAAGCAGCTTTGTCAAAGAACAGGACGGAAACATTCGTACCTGTATTTGCGAACACATTGCTTGGCATAGAGATACAGCCATATACCCAGCGGTTATCTACAATTTTCGTCAGGACTTTTCTTTCAACACCACTTTTGGCTGTAATGAATCCCGTAGGAATGACAATAGCCCCCTTGCCATTTGTTTTCAGCGAATTGATGAGATGCTGGATAAAACACAAGTAGATAGACATTGAATCTTTCTTCTTTGCCGGCACAGATGGGACTCCCGCCCAAAAACGCACCGTATCAGAAGCCAATGTATCTCTAAAATCTGAGAAATCCAGATTGAATGGCGGATTGGACACAACGAAATCGAATTTTCGGAGAGATCCGTTTTCTTCCTTGTGGTATGGTTCCGTAAGAGTATTCCCTTGTACAACATTAGGAAGACTTCCTGACAGATTGTTCAGAATGAGATTCAGCCGGAGCATCTCACTGGATTTTTCCGATATGTCTTGACTGAAGATCGTACAACGGTCTTCACCTATCTGATGAGCCAAAGCCATAAGCAAAGTACCTGTTCCTGCCGATGGGTCATAACAGGTCACTCCACGTAGGTTTGCTTCATCTCCGACCAACAGGCGGGCCATTACCTGTGCGATGGCTCTCGGGGTGTAATATTCCGCATATTTTCCGCCCCCAGCATTGTTGTAATCCTTTATAAGATATTCAAATATCCGTGAGAAGAAATCATATTTTTCGACAAAAACGCTTTCAAAATTGAATGATGCAACGGAACTCATCAATGACCGTGCAAAATCATCCCTTTTCTGCGGATCTGTTACAAACTGTGTGAGTGCGCTGAATATATTGACTCTGCTTTTCCCTGAAGTTACAACAGAAAAAGTATCCGCATTCAGATTGGCAATGTCAATCAGTGTCGCATCCAGACGTGTAGAAAAATCTCCTGCTCCTGAAGTATTATACAAATGTGCCAATGTATGCTCTGGTTTAAGCAACGGAACAGATGCGGGAAGATAGCTGAACAGATCTTCGACTTCCTCTTCAGTGAATTTATCATATTCCGCATCCCACTTGTCTGCCTTGCTCAATCTTTCTCCGTATATTTTATCCTGCTTTGCCTCATATCCGAATTTATCATTGAAATACTTATACAGAAACATTTCCGTAATGATCTTGTACTCACCACCACTATTGGCAAGACCAAAATGGGAAGTGGTCGATTTCAATGAATCAATAAGGGCTATAGTAGCTTCTGATATATTCTGGGTATTTGCATCCATATTATCTCAAGTAAAATTGATTGTATTGGTTTATATATTCATTTGCAATGAGATTGTTGATGAACTTCCTGTCGGGAAGACTCGCTTTTATCCCCAAGTCGACGAGTTGATGGCCTATCATAGCCAACGTATCCCGTTTGAAACTGTTTTCATTCGCTATGATGTTTATATCAAGGTAAATACGGTTATCAATCTCACGCTTCATTTTTGACAGACTTTCTGCTATTTCGTATTCAGTTTTGGAAATAAGAGGCTTTTCTCGCTTTTCATTTTCTTCTTCTATACGTTTGTGGATACGGACAAAGCGCTCGTCTCCCTGATATTTCTTTTTGAGTATATTATTGCGACGGTTTATCTCACGGATTTTCTTCATTACCGAATCCATATAATCAATGCTTTCTTTAGCTTCTTGCGTATTTTGAGGAACGAAGCCTTTCTTTCTGAAGTATTCCCGGAACTCTTCAGCCAAAATCACATACTTGTCTTCCGCCTTGTCAAAGTTGGCTTCAAATTCAGCCTGTACTTTTTCACAACGCTCCCGAATATCATTGACAATAATACGCAATTCTTCTGAAATGCCTTTTTTGAACTCAAATTCCAGTTCAGAAAGAGCGACATTGATAATTCCAGATACATCTGCCTTATGTTCGGTACTTTCCAGAAAATTCATTCGTTCTATACGGTGAGAAACCTCAGTGATCAGAGTAGGAATAGTACCTTTAGGCAAACTGTTGATTCGTTCTTTCAACTCTTCATCCCCAAAAGCCCTTACTTGGTTAATGATTGCCTTGGCATTTTCGAGAGTAGATCGGAGCGTATATAGATTGTCTTTGTTTTCAATCTCATCTATTTCCTTTCTGAACTCTTCAGGATTATCGCATGTATAATTGAATAAAACGCTGCGAATTTCTTTTATCTGCTCTACAATCTGCTCTTTATCTACAATGAGAGCTTCTCCTACTGTTTCTTTTTCGCCTGTTTCCTGAATATCGGCAGTACGATTCAGTTCACGCAGATAGCGGTCATTAGTCGCATCAAAATTTTCCTTGATGTTTACAAAATCCACTACATAACCATATTTGAATTTATGGTATGGTCTGTTTACTCTAGTCAGTGCCTGCAGCAAATCGTGTCCGTCCAGACTTCGACCCAGATAGAGTTTCTTCAAACGGGGAGCATCGAACCCAGTCAGAAGCATCTGATTGACAATCAGGACATCGACTGATAGTTTTTTCTTGTACTCATCAATGTACGCCTTACGCTCTTCCTTGTCTCCTTCATCATGCAAAATCAAAGAAGCTCTCAAGGGTTTTGCATGATATCCATAGGCAATCATAGGTTCAGCCGCCAACATCAGACTTTCATCATGTTTCCCTTCGATATACAAAGCTTTGTTGAAACGCTCTTGCCACAAACGATACATTTCACGGGCTTGAGGATTTGTCTTGCACACAATCATTGCACCTACAGTATCATCAGCCTGTTCGATACGGAACCGACGGAAATCGGCAATAATATAGTCTATCAATGCATTGAGGTAAGATTCATGTTCAATGATCTTGTTGCGGTCAATATCACTTCTTCTGACTTCTATGCCGCCTGCCAGCTTGTCAAGAATATTCTCTATTTTCTCTTTATAGATTGTTTCGACAGGTTCCCGCATGAGTTTCAGTGTATAACCATCTGCTATTGACTTGTCGTAATAATAGGTATCAATGTAATCACCGAATACACGCCAAGACTCCCTTTCCTCTTTTAACAAAGGCGTACCTGTCAAAGCAATTTTTATAGCATCCTTATCGGCTGCCAATAGGTTTGCCAAGAAACTTCCATGTGGATTGTATCCTCTATGCGCTTCATCAATAAAGAAAATACGTTGCAAACGGATGCTGTAATTGGAATCAATCTGTATTTTGGCAGAATCCTGTTTGAATTTCTGGATATTTACCACCATTATCTCAGCTTTACCCTCCGCATTTTCTGTCAAATTCGTACTCCGTATATCTGACATCAATTCATCCCTGCTGTTTGCAGTTCTGACAGACAGTCCTCTTGCCACAAATTCATCCTTGGCCTGCTCCATCAAGTCAAGGCGGTCAACAATGAAATAAAATTTTACAGCTGTATTCTTTGCCGCATAAAAATCGGTCAGACTACGTACGGAATAATATGCCAAGGCTGTTTTTCCACTGCCTTGTGTATGCCAGATAATACCGCTCTTGATACCATTATCCAATTTCTTTCGAATGGTCAGTGAGGCAAAAAGCTGCTGATAACGCATTACATGCTTTTCCAACTGCGTGGTCTTGCTGCCGTCTTCCAGTTCAATCTTTCTGTCCACATAGGCAAAACCATATCTCAACAAAAACAGAAAACGCTCTTTACTGAGCATTGATGTCAGAATCCTGTTGGTTGGAGTATTCGTATCTTTGTTCGTATTATAATCAGGCAGATTCTTGATCACAACACAATTCCGGTGTTGCAATATCTGTTTCTCCACACTGTCAGATACGGCCTTATATGGATATTTAGTCGCAAAATCCTTATCTGCCTCGCGAAAGACATTGAAGAAGGCTTTGTCCCTTGAGGTACAACAATAGAACGCACCTTGAATAGGAACCCTGTTTTCATTGTCATATTCCTGATTATTGGAAAATATCATCAGCTGGGTGACATTCAAGAATCTTCTGAATTTTTCGTTGCTCATCCGCACGTTGATACGCTCCCTTTCTGCCAGAATGCCGTCATGGTTATTTGGCTTCTTGACCTCAATAAAAGCTAATGGCAGTCCGTTTACAAAACATGTTATGTCCGGTCTGAAACTGTCTCCGCTATCCTGATTTTCACAAGTGAATTCGGTAGTTACATGCCATTCGTTACGATCAGCATCCTGAAAGTCTATCAGCTTGATATTGCTATTGGAAGACAGTTTGTTATAAAACTCCCTTCCAAGGTCATTATTGTCAAGTATCAATGTGATTTCATTCAGCAATTGTCTTGCCTGTAATTCGGACAGTGCCGGATTCAAACGTTGAACACTGCGCAAAAATACATCCGTCAGAATATTTGTTTTACTGTCATATTCTGTTATATTGTCCAAATAAGTATATCCAAGCCTACACAAATGCAAGGCGGCAGGAACCTGCACACGTGTATTTTCATTGAATTTATATTCCATGAGCTTCACCTTTCTTCTTTATCGGTTATCAGGTCTTTTAAATCCACCTGTAGGATAACAGCTATCTGCTGAAGGGTCTCCAGGTTTGGTTGAATCCTATTGCATGCATAAGCATTCACCATACTGAAACTCTTGCCAAGTTGCTTTGCCAACCATGTCTGTGAAATGCCTTTTTCTGCCAATACTGCTTTTATCCTATTCAGTTTCATATTATGTCTTGATTGAATAGTGCAAATATAGGGAATTATATTCGATAAATCGATTGATTTTTACTACATTTGCACCAAATAAAAGGAATTGCATCAATATTCTAAAACTATATTTGGAGTGACTCGATATATAAACAAGACTAATATTAAGAATTATGTCATATTTTTTTAGACTTAAGAACAATGAGAGTATTGAGTTATCTGCTTTAGAAGTAGAAAATGGCACTTATGCCTTAATAGATTCTACTAACAAATGTTATCTAAACTTCTGCATCGATCCTGAAAATCTTTCTTGGGAAGTCAAGAAAGAGAATGGAGAGATTCTGCAAGATGATAATTTCGATGAAAACATAACACAAATTATCAGACATGTGATTTCTTCGAAACAGTCTGGTATTGAAGAATCATTAGATGACGAGCATGATAGAGATCCATTTAATCCAGATGAAATCTCAATTGATACGAAGCTAATAACTATGGAAACATTAATGCGAAGGCTTCAGCAAGGGACAATAACGCTAAATCCAGACTTTCAAAGAAATGAAGTATGGAATAGTGAAAGAAAGTCACAGTTAATAGAGTCGTTATTGCTAAAAATACCAATTCCGATGTTTTATGTTTCTAGCGATGAGAAATCTAATTGGACTGTTGTTGACGGTTTACAACGCATAAGTACATTGAGAGATTTTGTTTTAGGAAAATCATATTTAGAGGATACTCGGAAAAATATAGATAAAAAAGGCTATGGGTTTAAATTGCAAGGGCTTGAATTTTGGGGAAAAGATTTGGATGGTAAGACATTGAATGATTTACCGATTAATTTACAAAATAGAATATTGGAAACTACTTTTACGTTTACTATTATAAATCCTGGCACTCCAGAAGAAGTAAAAAGGAATGTTTTTAAAAGATTGAATACAGGAGGTATGCCGTTAAGTAGCCAAGAGATTAGAAATGCATTATATACAGGTAAATCTACAATACTGTTAAATAACTTGTCCAGATCAGAAGAGTTTAAACGTGCAACAGGAAACTCAATCCATACAGAAAGAATGGAGGATAAAGAATTGATCCTTAGATTTGTTTCTTTTTTAATCCGCAATTATAGGTCTTATAACAAGACAGTTACGATTGATACTTGGTTGTCAGATACAATGATACTATTAAATTCTATGCCAAATCTAAATTCTCGAGAATTGAGTAAGCGAGTTACTTCTGGTAGAATAGATTTGGAAACAGTACGAGTTATGAGTGAAGATGAAATAGTTAGTATATTTAATATGGCAATGGATAGGTGTTATAAAATATTTGGTGGTCATGCTTTTAGGAAAAGCTATGATGGCTTAAGACGTTCACCTATCAATAAATCATTATTTGAAACATGGAGTAATCTTTTTGCTAATATCTCAGAAAATGAGTTTTGTAGATTACGTTCTCATAAGGAACAATTTTTAAATGAATATAAGCCATTCTTGGATAATACAGATTTCATAATATCTATATCTCGTGACAGTATGAAACATGCTGCTGTAAAATCACGTTTTGATTCGTTGAATAATCTTTTAGAAAAATATATATCATGATAAACCAACTTATCATTAAAGGCTTTAAGTCATTTGTAGATAAAAGTATTAATTTTAATCAGTTAAACGTTTTAACTGGCTTAAATAGCAGTGGCAAAAGTACAGTTATTCAAGCTTTACAGATACTGAATAAATATTCTAGACATTTTGAAAATCCGCTAATAGAAGGACATGGTGATTACAAAGAACTCCAAAATCCATTTTCTTCTTTACCATTTAGTATTAATGCAAAATATGGTGAGCATGGTATAATTTGTTATTCTCCACAAAAAGAGAATAACATTCATACAGAAGAATTTCCTGACTTGATTGTTATTTCAGCAGATAGATATGGCCCTTTGGTTTCAATTCCTCTTTTATCAGATTGTGAATTGGGTTCCAGAGGCGAAAATGTTATAAAATGCATACGAGTACATGAAAATGACATTCTTGATAAATTAATAACTCACCCTAATTCAGAAGGAGATACTTTCCTCTATAATTTAAGAGCTTGGTTGGGAACTATAACTCCTGGAGTGCAGTTCAATTATGATATTATTGATAAGGCGGATACTTCCTTTTCTTTATTTAATGGTTATAGAGCAAAAAATGTCGGATTTGGACTAAGCTACACATTGCCTATAATTGTTGCTCTATTTTTGGGAACTATAAAGAGAAATACATTGGTAATATTAGAAAACCCTGAAGCTCATTTGCACCCGCGTGGACAAACTGAAATGGGAAAACTAATAGCTTCTGTTGCACATTCAGGATGCCAAGTTATTGTTGAAACCCACAGCGACCATCTTTTCGATGGCATTCGAATTTATGCCAAAAATAATGAAGGATTTGCGGATAAAACTTTGACTCATTGGTTTTGGCAAGATAAAGAAGGTATTTCTAATGTCACAAGTATTAAGATGGATAATTACGGCCGTATTAAAGAATGGCCAGAGGGTATGTTCGACCAATTTGAAATAAATGCATCTGATCTATTATAAAAAAGATGATAACATTCTACTTTAATTCAAATTTACCTGAATATTATACAGGCGATCTTTGCGAGGTTTTTGACAATCTAATGCTTAAATTTATACTCTTGCTAAATGACAAAAAACTGCCCATAAATGGATATATTGCGACAAATAATCAGCCTTCCACTATTTTAATTTGCGGTAAAACCTTAAAATCTCTTATAGATAATTTTAATATTGCAGAAAAGGATAAATATAAAGAGCATCGTAAAAAATTATATTCATTTTTTACAAGATATCCAATAGACTTAGATGTTCGTGTTGAGGAGGTATTTTCTGAAGAGGAATTAACTAGTTCTATAAAATTCCATGGAAGAGATGCGACAGATTTGTTTATTGCCAATAAGTTGAAGTATTATTTTATGTCATTGCCATTAGATGAAACGCTTAAAGTCGACAGTCTTGGAATTTTAGTGAATGAAACTGCATTGAAAAATGTAAATTGGCATGGCATGAATACGAAGAATCTAATACAGCATATTATCGAGGACGAAACGATTGATAATGCTAACCTATCTATATTGAAATATTCGTTTGGTGACAATGAGTGCTTCATATGTGATTCTTTTATGGATGAATTTAAACTGATTTCTCCAGATTTACAGGAGTTTATAATTAATTTGTTTGCCAAAGCATTACAAAGTGGATTGTTATTCCCGGCAAGAGGAGATGATAATATAGTTAAAAAGTGTGATGCTGATAATGTATACGAACTTCGCAATCATGCATATGGTGGAATTCGTGTATATTTTAGATGTGTAGATAATAAAATATTTATTGGTAATATGGGAACAAAATCCTCATACAAAGGTGATGCACAATCTAATGATATTGCTCATGCAGGAAAAGTAATGGATAAATTAGAAAGAACTATGAGGTATTAGTTTGTCCAATCTTTCCTCCTATCGCCTCAGACCACCTCAGATAGTGCGGTTTGTTTGTGCAAATTTCATTGTTTTCTGCATAATATGTTGATAATCAATATAGATAAATTTCTTTAACGAGGAGGAGTATTAAGGCTTTAATGTGCTGAATATCAGTTAATTATAAAATGACGCTAAGCAGATTTTCTTCTCTTAGTGTCATTTTTTTAATTGAAGGGATTGACTGCAGCTTCGCTCAGATTGAAAACATTTAACGACAATCCCTATATTATTGTCAATTAATTCAAATTCAAAAATGAATTCAATAAAACATTTCTCTCTGTTTTTAATGTATTGCCTGTTATCTTTACCTTTGACAGCTCAAAACGCTAAAGTCAAATCTGAAGAAGTAACGGTAAAGGCAATGACATACAACACTTATAGTGGCCGTAAAATGGGTATTGATAAAATTGCAGATGTCATCAATAAAGAAAACCCTGACATCGTTTCCCTTCAGGAAATAGAACGGAACACTAAGATTAATCCATGGGATACACCTAAAAAATTATCCGAACTGACAGGGATGAAATATTATTATTTTGTCCACGCACTTGATATTCCTTCAGGAGGAGATTATGGAAACCTCATTCTTTCCAAATATCCGATTTGCGAAGAAAAAAGTTTCAAGTTAAGTGCATTAAAGGAAGGTGATTATATCCGTTCATTTGGTTATGTAAAAGTCTTGAAAGGAGGTAAAGAGTTCTATTTCGCAACTACACATTTGGATCACAAATACGAAGACGCAGCCCGTCTGCTTCAGATCAATGAAATTCTTTCTCATGTAGAGCAGCTGGACCTTCCCGTCATATTGGGTGGAGATCTGAATTCCAGACGAGGCTCTGCCACTATGGATGCCTTCCAAAGATACTTCACCGTCAATTGCCTGAGTGATGGGGCCCCGTGGACAGTACCGGCGCCACATCCATCCTATGCATGTGACTGGTTGATTTATGCGCCTATCAATGCATTTGTAGTAAAAGCATACAATTCTGCTACAGGGCTGACAAAGAATCCGACCATTTTCCGGTAACAGCCACTTATGTAATTAGATGAATAACCTTACACACCTTCAGCCAAGGCGATTGACGCCTCACGCAAATATCATTTTTGCATAAACAATTGCAGTGTCCACCTGATGGCTGAAGGAGTTTCAGGGCACCAATTTTCAGTAATTGTTTTCCGAATCTTTTGAGAATCGGCTCGTAAGTATCGATACGGCGGTCTCTCAGGAACGGACAGCCGCGGCGCACATATTCCGTGCGAAAGACTCTGCACCAAGTTACTTTTTGTCAGCTCATCAAAACGCTTCAGTGTTAAAAAAGTCGAATACTCGGGAGTATGCGATTCGCTCTGGAGAGAGATGATTTCCCCGGATATGCATTACATCGATTGCAAACCACATTGGAGCCTGTCTCGAAAACGGCACGGAACTCATCCCACCAGAGTGGTTCGGTTTCGTATTCAACTCTGCACGGGGAAAATTTATGGTAAAGAGCAGTCCGGACAAACTAATGGACAGCTTCAAGCTTTTCAAAGGCGAAGTCTATCACATAAGGTTTTTATAAGTAAACTCAAAGAATGAGTTGAACTGAGAATAAATTGATTAAATTTGCAAAATTCATTCGAGGGGAGTAACCACCAAACGTTGATTTAACAGAAGTTATAACTGACAAAATTTTAATTAAATAGTAACCTTATATATGTACAGACACATAATCGCCGTATATCAGGACAATGCCGTCATTGACATTCATCGTCGCGGGAAAAGCGTCTATATACTGAACGCATCCGGTTCTGACAGCATTGTCGTACGCTGCGGCAACAAGTCAAAAACGGTGAAAGTTCCATGCGGTGATTGGAATAAACTCAGATAATTCTAGTATTCATATGGCCAGGCAGATAAAGATCAAGGATATAGCCAAGATGGCTGGTGTCTCATCCGGCACAGTGGACCGTGTGCTGCATAATAGGGGAGGTGTCTCGGAATCAAGCAGGAAAGCGGTGGAACGCATACTGACTGAAGTGTGATACCGTTATAATATACATACTTCTGCAGTATCATTGACAAAGGAATTCAATCTGGTCATTACGACTCCGAGCGGAATTCCCGGGGAGTATTGGGGCTCGGTCATGTCCGGAATTGAACATGCACTCAAGGAATTCTCTGATATCAATATCCATTTCAGACATGCATTGTACAATCAGTTTGATGTCTATTCTTGCCGTTTCGCGTTTGAATCTGTGTTGGAGATGTCGCCAGATGCTGTGATTATTGGGCCCACATTTGCCTCTGAGACAGTTCGCCTTTGCAATGAACTTGACAAGTCTGAGGTGCCTTATGTCTTTGTGGACTCTGTTATTGACGGAACTAGTCCAGTCGCTTCATATACGACTGACCAATATGCCTGCGGACATCTTTTGGGGAGGCTTTTGTCTTCATTTACTCCGAGTGACGCGAAATTTGCAATTTGTGGAACTGCGCGTGTGGGTGATGAGCGGTCCAACAATACCAGAGAACGAAAAAAAAGGTTCTTGGCATATTTTAAGGAGACTGACCGTTCTGGAAGTGTTACTGAAATACGCTTTTCCATTTCTAATCCCAAAGAAACTGAAAACCTTATTCTGGATATGGTGGAGAAAAATCCAGACATCAAGGGTATTGCAGTTCTCAATTCGAGAGGTTATGTAGTGGCTGATATTCTCCGTCGCCATGGCATTGACGATATCCGGCTTATGTCGTTCGATCTTACATCGAATAATGTCCGCTGTATTCAGAACGAGTCTATTTCCGCAGTTCTTTGTCAACGTCCTGAACTGCAGGGTTTCTTCTCACTAAAGTCACTTATTCATTGGCTGCTTTATCGTAAGACTGATGCAGACCGGCATCATAAAATGCCGATAGATGTCGTGTTCAAGGAGAATTTGCCGTTCTATAAGGAAATCGTGGATTCTGATTAATCTCCAACTTTCTTATTTATTGATTTCTGGTGTGTTATATTCTTGCTGATGTGCAGGCGAGAGGAATTTCGTGAATTATTTTTTCGTGCACGTGCACAATTATGAAATATATTACTATATTTGCAGAAACAAATGAACACTTCAAAACAAATCGACCAATAAATAAGATTGTCAATGGGATCGTCTGTTGTGCAGACGGTCTCTACATTGAACTTCTTCATTATTTCCTGTCCTCTGAATCCATCCGTCTGAAGTTTGGCTGTGCAATCTTCGTGGATTTCCCGAGCGGTCTCTGGATTCAAAAGTTTGAATATGCCGAATACTCTCGCGAGTTCAAGATGAGTCCAATGATATAGCGGGTTTCTCATTGTATATGGTACGGTCTCAGCCCATTTCTCGAACTTTTCCCACGATGGCTTGCTGCCGGTTATGTATTCTTCAAGAATACCGTTCCCGCGCTGTCATGGTATAATTCCCGTGCGTAGTCGTTTTCCAGAAGAAATTCGTCATTTATGAAATCTGTTGTCATATTGTGGTTATCGTTTATATATGCAAAAATAGTAAAAAATTCCGTGTGCGTGCACGGAATTGTAAAATAATTACTATTTTTGCATCGGTTAATGATAAAAAATAGTATAAATGGCTAAAATTGTTACTTTTGGGGAAGTTATGCTCCGTCTTGCAACACCTGGACATCTCCGTTTCGGGCAGACAAATGTGTACGAATCCACTTTTGGTGGCGGGGAGGCGAATGTTGCCGTATCGTTGGCAAATTATGGTATGGATGCGGATTTCGTCACCCGGCTCCCTGAAAATGATATAGCTGATGCCTGCCTTCGTGAACTTCGTGGTCTTGGAGTCGGTGTCGCTCACTGTGTGCGTGGTGGCGAGAGCATGGGAATATATTTTCTCGAGACAGGAGCGGTGTCCAGAGCAAGCAAGGTCATATATGACAGAGCTCACTCTGCGATTTCCGAGATTGAAAAAGGAATGATTGACTGGGAAGGCGTGCTGAAAGGTACCGACTGGTTTCATTGGACCGGTATTACTCCAGCCATCAGCCAAGGTGCTGCGGATGTCTGCCTTGAAGCTCTTGAGGTGGCGTCGAAACTGGGTGTGACTGTGTCCTGCGACTTGAATTTCCGTAAGAAACTTTGGAAATATGGGAAGTGCGCCGGCGAAGTAATGGAAAAACTGGTTTCGTACTGTGATGTGATTATAGGTAATGAAGAGGATGCTGAAAAAGTGTTCGGCATCAAGCCGGAGAATTTCAATGTTGAGGATGGCGTGATTGAGAATGCTCGTTTCGAGAGTGTTGCACGTCAGTTGATGGAGAAGTTTCCGAAAGCTAAGAAAGTAGTCATTACTCTTAGGGGCTCTGTCAATGCAGACCATAACACGTGGAGCAGCGTACTGTTCGACGGCGAGAAGTTATATTCATCCAGGATCTATGACATAACTGATATCGTTGACCGTGTAGGCGGCGGCGATTCTTTCTGCGGAGGACTTGTTTACGGAATGCTGGCATATCACGATGACAGGAAAGCCCTGGATTTCGCTACTGCTGCATCATGCCTGAAGCACACGATATCAGGAGATTATAACAGGGTGACTGTAAGCGAAGTGGAAACTCTGATGAACGGAAACGGCTCAGGCCGAGTTTCAAGATAACAAATTTAAACAAAAATATCATGGTTAATTTTTCACTTGAAGGAAAAGTTGCTCTAGTTACAGGAGCATCTTATGGAATCGGATTCGCTATTGCAACTGCTTTTGCGGAAGCCGGCGCTAAAATAGCATTTAATGATATCAAGCAGGAACTGGTTGACAAGGGCCTGAACTCATATAAGGAGAAAGGAATAGATGCAAAAGGCTATGTCTGTGATGTCACTAAGGAGGAACAGGTACAGGAAATGGTCGGGAAAATTGAAAAAGATTTGGGCCCAATCAATATCCTTGTGAATAATGCCGGCATTATCAAACGTGTTCCTATGTGCGAAATGAAGGCAGAAGAATTTCGTCAGGTAATCGATGTGGACCTCAATGCGCCGTTTATCGTTTCTAAAGCGGTTATCCCTTCAATGATTGCCAACGGAGGCGGGAAAATCATAAATATCTGTTCAATGATGTCTGAACTTGGCAGGGAAACAGTTTCCGCATATGCTGCAGCTAAGGGAGGCCTTAAGATGCTTACCCGTAATATTGCATCAGAGTATGGTGAGTACAATATTCAGTGCAATGGTATAGGACCGGGATATATTGCCACTCCTCAGACTGCTCCTTTACGTGAAATTCAGCCTGACGGTTCCAGACATCCGTTTGATGCGTTTATCGTAGCCAAGACTCCTGCTGCCCGTTGGGGTACGACTGATGATTTGAAGGGACCTGCAGTTTTCCTTGCCTCAGAAGCATCTGACTTCGTGAATGGACACGTCCTTTATGTGGATGGTGGAATTCTTGCTTACATCGGAAAGCAGCCTCAGTGATTGTGTGGAAAATGATAATCGAGATACAGTGATGTATAGAATAAGTTCGGTGATGTTTGTTTTTATGGCGGCCTTGACCTCTTGCTGCCATAACGGAAAGACGATAACTGTCACCAATAAGACTGATATTGACCGCTCAATGGAAACGGTTGAGGTCAGTCTTGACAGATTAGGAGACATGCCAAAGGCTGAATTTGTAGTATTGGATGATACAGGAACGCAGATTCCTTCACAAATCATTGATGACAGTCTGCTGTTATTCCAAGTCAATGTAAAAGCAAATTCAAGTAGAGAGTATGAATGCAGGCCGGGAAAGCGTATGCTGACGGATACTTTAGCATATAGCCGATATGTACCGGAAAGGCTTGATGATTATGCATATGAGAATAATCTTGTAGCTGGCCGCATATATGGAAAAAGTCTTTCTGATCCGAGGACATTCGGACCTGACATCTGGGTGAAATCTACGGATAAACTCGTGATTGACAAGTGGTTTGCCCAAGCTGATTATCACCATGACCATAGAGAGGGACTAGACTGTTATAAGGTAGGAAATACATTGGGTGGAGGAGCGTGTGCACCTGTTGTCGGCGATAAGATCATTGCCGGAAACAATTGGGCAACTCATAGGACGATATGCAATGGCGCAATTCGAACAGCTGCAGAATTCTGTACGGAGCCTTTCACTGTCAATGACATGACTGTAAATGCAAAGCGGACATTGACATTGGATGCCAACACTCGTATGACAAAGTGGACAATGACATTTTATGCTGAAACAGACTCTTTGGATGTGGTGCTTGGTGCAGTGCTCCATGATGTTGTATCACGTGAAGATGGCGACAATTATATTTCTTTTACTGAAAAGGCTTCTGATTCTCAAACTCCTGATATAGACGGAAATATCAGTATCGGCCTTGTTTTGGGACAGGGAATCAGTTCAATATCCGATACTCTTGACGGCCACGCAGTCCTCAGGTTCAAAGTTAAATGTGGTGAACCGGTGACGTATTGGACAGCATCAGGATGGAGCAAGGGCGGTGTGGAATCCGCTGATTCTTGGAATCATTATATGAGAGAACAGGCAATGATTGTAAACTCTCCATTGACAATAAATTGACAAACATTATACTATGGCGAAATATAGTAAGAGCGAGGTTTTGACAGCCGCGCAGAGATATGGCTTGATACCGGTTTTTTATCATGCGGATATTGAGGTGTCCTGCAAAGTCCTCAAGGCCTGCTATGACGGAGGTGTGAGAGCCTTTGAGTTTACGAACAGGGGAGACTTTGCACATGAGGTGTTCGGAAAGCTTGTGAAATACGCTGAGGCGGAATTGCCTGGAATGATTCTGGGCGCAGGCTCTATTGTCGATGCTCCTACGGCTGCATTGTATATGCAACTTGGGGCGAATTTTATCGTTGGGCCTCTGTTTAATCCTGATATTGCCGTTGTCTGCAACCGCAGATGCGTCCCCTATATACCGGGCTGCGGCAGCGTAACTGAGATTGGTTACGCGCAGCAGGCTGGCTGTGATGTATGTAAAGTTTTCCCTGGAGATGTCTTGGGACCGGCTTTCGTAAAGGGGGTGAAGGCTCCGATGCCATGGACAAAAATCCTTGTTACAGGCGGCGTAAAACCATCTGAAGAGAGTTTGTCGAGTTGGTTCAGTGCCGGCGCGACTTGTGTGGGAATGGGTAGTAACTTGTTCCCTAAGGATATGATCAAGGCCGGAGATTGGGGCTCAATTACACGACTGTGCAATGAAGCATTGGAAATAATCGCTAAAGTGAGGAAATAATCAAGATGAACACTAAAACTAATTTCAGATGGGTGATTTGTGCAATGCTGTTTATGGCAACAGCAGTAAATTACCTTGACAGACAAGTGCTTTCGCTGACTTGGGATGAATTCATAAAGCCTGAGTTTCATTGGAATGAGTCACATTATGGAACTATTACTTCGATTTTTTCCATAGTGTATGCTGTCTGTATGCTTTTCGCAGGGAAATTCGTGGACTGGATGGGAACTCGCAAAGGCTATTTGTGGGCTATTGGAATCTGGTCTGCAGGAGCATGTGCTCATGCTTTGTGCGGTGTTGTGACGGAATCTGTTGTCGGCCTTCATAACTCGACGGAGATGATTCAGGCAGTGGGTGATACGGCTGTGCTGATTTCCACTGTGAGCATGTATTGTTTCCTCGTGGCCAGAAGTATTCTCGCACTTGGTGAAGCAGGCAATTTCCCTGCTGCAATCAAGACCACGGCCGAGTATTTTCCGAAGAAAGACAGAGCTTATGCAACGTCTATTTTCAATGCGGGCGCATCTATCGGCGCACTGTTTGCTCCATTGACAATTCCACTGTTGGCCAAGCATTTGGGTTGGGAAATGGCATTCGTTGTCATCGGTCTTCTCGGATTCATATGGATGGGCATCTGGGTGTTCCTTTATGACAAACCTGAGCATTCAAAATATGTCGGCAAGGAAGAACTTGCATATATTGAGCAGGACAAAGAACTTGATAACAGTTCATCTGAAGATCTTGATACTCCTGTTGAAAAGAAACTTAGTTTCAGACAGTGTCTCAAATACCGACAGACGTGGGCATTCGTAATCGGAAAATTTATGACTGACGGGGTGTGGTGGTTTTTCCTGTTCTGGACGCCTTCGTATCTGAACACCCAGTTCGGCATAAAAACCACAGATCCTATGGGTATGGCATTGATTTTCACACTTTACGCGATAACGATGCTGTCCATCTATGGCGGAAAACTGCCGACATTGTTCATAAACAACGCAATGAAGAAAGGACGTGAGTTCGATCCGTATGCTGCCAGAATGAAGGCAATGCTGATATTTGCGTTTTTCCCGCTTGTTGTGCTTTTAGCTCAGCCGCTTGGGCGCATATCTCCGTGGTTCCCAGTCATACTTATCGGCATAGGCTGTGCCGCACATCAGTCCTGGTCTGCCAATATCTTTTCTACAGTAGGTGATATGTTTCCGAAATCCTGCATTGCGACTGTGACAGGAATCGGCGGAATGGCCGGCGGTCTCGGATCAATGCTTATGCAGAAAATTGCAGGAGAACTCTTCGTCTATTCCGCTGCGACGGATATGACTTTCCTCGGTTTCCGTGGAATGCCGGCCGGCTATTTCATCATTTTTTGTGTCTGTGCAACCTCATACCTCATCGGTTGGGCGATAATGAAGACACTCGTTCCTAAATATAAGGTAATCACATTGTAAATTGTAAGAAGTATGATAAGAAAGTGTTTGGCAATTCTGTCAATGCCGATATTTTCTTTCGCAATGGCGTCTGAAGTAATTGCTGGAGGAAAAGAAAATGTCAAAGTCGTTGCGAATAAAGTTGCAGAATGGCAAATTGCAAATTTTGGCGACAATACATATGTGAGATATGATCGTCACCCATTGCATTGGGCCAACGGTGCATTGTATCGTGGAATGTTGGAATGGGCACAAAAAACAGGATTTGAGCCGGCAGAGAAATTTGTATATGATATTGGAAAAAAGATGGACTGGAGAATGGCCAAGAGAATGTATCATGCAGATGATATATGTGTAGGTCAATCATTCCTGATGCTTTATGACAAATATAAGGATGAGGCAATGCTGAAGCCTGTTAAAGAAAGAGCAGATTCAGTGATAGCGTTCAGATCGGATGCAGACCTCAACTTTAAGACAAAGAGAGCCTTGGACAGGTGGTCATGGTGCGATGCATTGTTTATGGCTCCTCTACAGTATTCTTCTCCTGAAAAAATTGAAAAGGATATGACCGAGGTCTATGGCGTCGGAGCATTCCTTTTGGCTGCTTCAGAAATAATTGACTTCTAAAATAATATAGTTATGAAAATGAATTCAGAAATTCGCTATGCCTCTTCTCCAGAGGAGGTAAAGCGTTATGATACTGCGCACTTGCGTTCAAATTATCTTATTGAGAATGTATTTTCTGCGGATGAGGTGAATCTTACCTACACTATGCATGACAGGATGATCGCCGGGGGCATAATGCCTGTGAATGAAGCAGTAGAACTTAAGCCGATGGATATTCTGCGTTCAGAATTCTTTTTGGAGCGGAGGGAGATGGGCATTTTCAATGTCGGGGGTCCCGGTGTCGTTACTGCAGAAGATGTAGAGTATAAGATGGATTATAAAGAGGCTTTATATCTCGGACGGGGACGGAGAAAAATAATGTTCAAAAGCATTGACCCGACTAATCCTGCAAAGTTTTATTTCTGTTCAGCCAATGCTCACGCTACCTATCCTGATCATCTTACGACTCGTGAGAATGCCGTGAAGATGGAACTTGGCTCATTGGAGGCAAGCAATCATAGAATAATTAACAGGATGTTGGTCAAGGAGGTGGTTCAGACGTGCCAACTCCAGATGGGAATGACTGAATTGAAGCCGGGTAGTACTTGGAATACAATGCCTGCACATACGCACAACCGTAGAATGGAAGTCTATTTCTATTTTGAATTGCCGGAAGACCAGGCTGTTTGTCACTTTATGGGCGAACCTGATGAAACAAGACACATATGGATGAAAAATGGTCAGGCCGTGATTTCTCCTGAATGGAGCATTCATTCAGCATGTGCTACAAGTAACTATACATTCATCTGGGCGATGTGTGGAGAAAATCTGGATTATGACGATATGGATGTTTGCCCAGTTTCAGAATTGAGATAATTGTTATATAAAATTCATACATCATCAAGCCCCGATAACTGTTTATCGGGGCTTTTGACGTTCTTTACCATGTATTCCTGTCCGTCTTTGATCTATTAGGTGTTGGCTGAACGGTATTCTTTTCCCAAGCGGGATGTCCACATTTATATCCTTCAGGTTGTGCACCATGGCGCCACGCACCAAAATCTTATCCGGATTTTTCATTGATTCAAATGATTGCAGCCTCAAACATAGTAACATTCATAAAATAACCTGCATCATCTTAAGGAATCTTTTCTGTCTATATCTTTTTCTCATCAGTCATGTGCCACTGGCACACTCCTTCTTCATATACTAAGGCGTTTATAAAGTCGATTTGATAGCAGTGCCTACGAGAGAATCAGCGCAGCCGTAATATAGATGCCATTTTCCTTTGTATAGTACGAGTCCTTCCACGAATACAGTTCCGTCCGGATATTGACCGCATTTTTCAAAATCTTTTTCAGGTACTAGAAATGCTTCATCTAGGCGTCCCTTCAGTTTGCAGGGGTCTTTCAAATCGAACAACATCTGACCTGCACAGTAGGAGTTGGAGGCATAGCGCCTGTCCCTGTTTTTCCCTCCAAGGTTTTTCCCATTGTATATCAGTAAGATTCCTTTGTCCGTTATTATTGCCGGAGGTCCACATTCGGTCATATCGCTGTCGAAATGCCCTTTTCTAGGGGTTGCCACCTTGAGAAGTCCCCCATTTTCATCAAGCATAGGGGTCCAGTTGATCAAATCTTCAGATGTTGCCAAATTTATAAATCTTTCTCCCCAATACATCAGGTATTTCCCGTTGACCTTTGCAATTACCATTTTCCCGTTCTTGATATCGGTGACAATGGAGCCCGACTTGCAGAATAAATCACGAAATCTGCCGTCATATGCCTTGCCGAATGCCGGGCCATGCTTTGTCCAATGCTTCAGGTCTCTTGATGTCGCCACAGCGAGTCTGGCAGTCTTCCTGTTCCACTGAGTGTACATCATTACGTACATGCCGTCTTTGGTTACAGCCACCCTCGGGTCTTCACATCCTCCCGGCCATTCCAGTGAAAACTGATCATCGTTATCAGGATACATTACCGGTTCTGGTTCTGTGAGGAAATGAATTCCGTCTTTAGAGCTGGCGTAGCCGATTCTTGAAGTCCTTTGTCCGATGCCTTTTCCGTAATTGTCTTCTGCTCGGAAAAGCAACACAATCCTGCCGTCTTTCACTATTGCAGCAGGGTTGAAAGTGTCATTCCCTGCCCAGTGTACCATGGTTTTGCTACAAGGACAATTGAACACAAGACTGCTGTCCGGAGCAATCACCGGAATAGACTTGGCCGGGCGTTTGAATCCGTTCAATGCCCAGTCCGGCATCCGGTCGTTAGTGTCATTGCCATCCAATGCTCTCAGCCACTGTCTTTTTGTCCCGCCGTCGCATTTTATGGGTTTTCCTGACAATTCAGTCCATAGTTGTGCAGTATTTTCATCAATTTCCTTGTCAAGAGACGCATACCAGCCAGGGAAATAGCCTTTCAATGCAAGTATCTGAACTTGCCTGAAGTCTTTGTCTTCCGGGGTCAGATCCTTAAAATAAATCAGCGTTCCTCCGTTGTCAATGATATCTTTCTGGATGCTTGATACAGAAACGTCTCTTACGGAACAATTGTTTTTTACGCAGTATGCCGCGGAATATCCTGCTGCTTCTCCGAGAGCCATCCAGCATGGCTCCATCCTTAGCGTGGAAAAACCGACGTGACTTCCGGAGACCGCCACAGGGAAGAGCAGATTGTCAGTTTCTTTTGGAACCATAACTCCATATGGTACGGTATAAGGTGCTGTCGGGTAGCTGAAAAAACCATCAAGGTGAACCCTATTCTTTTCGCGCTTGTGCACTGCGTGGGAATCCAAGGCATAGTGGCTGGAAGTGATTGATTCTGAGTGAATGGGCGGTCTGCCGTTTTTTTGTGACGGCAATGCGTCTTGAGCAGTGAAAAAGTATGTGCCCTCAAGTCTGCGCCCTTCCCGGACATATACTTGACGAGGAAAATTGCCGTTGTCTGTATATTCATCTGCTGCAAGTCCATATTTGAGGCAGGCTTTTCGGAAACTCTCAGGAAGTTCTTCATCGTGTTGGGCAAACCACAGCAATCCGAGTGTATATTCTTTCAGTCTTTGAGCGAATCCGTCCCGCCATTCCCAGCTTGCTGTCGGCCAAGGCTGATTCTCTTCCGGGAGATTTGTGGATATCAATGCCAGATGCTGATTGTTAGCGTCTCTTTTCTTGTTCGGCAGTGTTACCATATTCGTGACTTTCGACATTCCCCAGACGTCACCTGGAATGGCTGTCCTACCTCCTTCGAGTATTCTTTTCCGGTTCTGTTCCATCTGTTCAGCAGAAACGCGACTGAAGCGGACATCAGTATTTCTTCCGCTCAATACATCATCAATAAGTGACAGGTACTCATTTCTGTCATAGTGCTCTGGCTTAGGAATAGCCACGCAATTAGTCGTGTCATCAGTCAGGCAGAGACGATAGTTGTATGCCTGAATGGCACCATCTCCTTCATAACTTGTCCCATCTTCATCCGGGCCGTGTTTCCACCATCTGTATATTTTCCCTGCGCATGGTTCATCGAATTCATCGCGTCCTTCACGCCCAAGTCGGAACGGAACACCGGCAGCTGCGCCAAGATCTCCTTCATAAGTGGCGTCGATAAATACTTTTCCATAATACTCCTCTGTCTTTCCGCTTATTCTGTCGCTCACTTTTATGCAGATGATTCTATTCATGTGTTTAAGTATGTTGTCTGAGGAAGAGTCGAACTGTTTCATTGTCAAGACAGTAATATTGCCTGCATAGTTTCCTGACAACATTTTTCCGAAACTTTCCGACGCTATATGGGGCTCAAAATGATAGCCGTCACTGCACGTTTTAACTTGTGGAGAATCATTCCCGTACAATTCTTTGTATTTTTCGAGATTAAGCCTCGTGAATTCCGTAAAAAGCCCTGTGGTGGCACCTCTGGTCGCTATGTCTGTAGCTCCTAAACCATTTGCCGGCAGGCCTCCGACGTAATTGTTCCTTTCAAGTATTACGCAGTTGCATCCCGCCTGTGCGGCAGATATCGCGGTAGTTATTCCTGCGGGGGTGCCTCCAACGATAACCACATCATATGTTCTCTCTGCATTATGAGTTTTGCCCTCTGTCATTAAACTGCAGAGGAGCATAATCATACTTGTCGCTACTTTTGATATGAACGTATATTTTCTTGCTGATCTTGACATGCTTATTCCAAAATGAGATAGTTGGACTTCTTCTGTATGTTATATCCTTTCAATACGAGACTGTTTCCCTCACCTGCAAGTTCCTCAGTCTCAATTGTCACTTCCTTAGTTTCTCCCGGTAGCATTGAAAAGAAATTCTCAGAGTAGAAAGATGGTCTGACAGGTTTTCCGTCAGAATCCAGAAGTTGAATTTGGGTGAAGAACGCAATTGTGTTCCCAGTATTCTTGAGAAGGACATTTATGACATCCTTTCCGTTTTGCCTCTTTATATTGTGTTTTATAGAGACTTTTGCCTTACCAAGTTCTGATATGCTCTCAAAGCCTGCCGTTGCCGGACCCGTGAGCGTTTTCTTCCCTTGGTATTCGTTGGTTGACCTCCAGTAGAAATTGTTCCCGACTTCTTTTCCTGTCGCATCAAGAAGTCTCAACTTGAGGAAATGTACAGGACTGATGTTTTCTGGAAATGTAATCTTCAGAACATCATTTGCAACTCCGTCAGCCGGCAGTTCGACAGCTGAACTGAATGTCTTGATTTTTCGGGAATTGATATCCCATATCTCGGCACAGACTTTAAGACCACTGAATTTTTCCGGATAGTCATTGACAACGGAGACAGTGTTTTTCAGATAGTCGAACTGGGGGTGCAGCGGCTCGCATGCATTTGCTGTGGCATAGAGGGCGGCAGTCGGCTCCAGTGACCAATCCCACATGCGTCCGCACACTTGCCGTATGGCTGAATTATGGTACCAGAAAAGAAGACCTGAAGTGTAGCGGTCACCATAACTCAGTTTGTTATAGTTCCAGACTTCCCAAATGCTCTTGTAAAGCATTGCCCCGACGAATTGGGCTTTCATTGCATATTCATCGATAGTTTCGGATTCTCCGTATTGGTCAACAAGATTTTTGTAGAGAGTTGACATCTGATGGAATCCGTTCCCGTCACTGTAGTCCCAGACCTCTTTGTTTATCGGCCATAGATCTTTTTCAGGCATCATTTCCCGCAGACATTCTACGGTAGGAAGACAAGGTGCACCATATTCCGGATTGAAGCCGTCCACTCTGCTTCCGCGGTCTGATGCAGTGTTCTCATAATGCCTCATCGGATTTACTGTCTTATATGGACTTCCATCGTGAACACCGTCACATTCAGACTGCATCTGGTAGCCTCTGGTACCGTCGATTGAGGCGAGCAGTTCTCTTATTCCCGACATTTCTGTCGATTCGTTCGAACAGACATAGTATGCTAAGGATGGATGGTTCCTAATTCTTTTTACAGTCGATTCGACATTTTGGAGATAGAGCCCTCTGTCAACGGGATGTTTTGTGTCTCCTGTCATCCAGAATTCTGTCCAGACCATTATTCCCAATTCATCGCACAGTTCATAGAAACGATCGGATTCGGTAATTCCGCCTCCCCAGAGTCGAATCAGATTTATCCCGGCTTGTGAACTGTATCTCAATTCTGCTTCAGTACGCTTGTCGGATATCCGCAGCATGTTTTCAGGAATCCAGTTGGTTCCGCGTATGAAAATTGGTTTTCCGTTCACCCTGAATGTCCTGGATTTGTCTGGAGTATTTGTATCAGACGTGATTTCCCGTATGCCGAAACGGGTGCTTATGCTGTCCAAAACAGTATTCTCCTGCACTGCTTTAAGAGATAGAGTGTAAAGTTCTGCCTTCCCTTTATTCTTAGGCCACCAGAGTTTCGGATTGTCAATTCTCAGACACGGAAAGTCATCGGGAGTAAATTCTGCAGTTTTGCTCATTCCTCGTGGGACAGATATGGTTTTCTCAAAATCAATACCCGCCTCTGGTATGCTACCTATGATACGGACTTTCTGAGTCCTGAAGTCTGGATTGAATACTTCCACGCTGATGCTTTCCTCAGCCTTGTCGTAGTTCGGAGTGTTGAGTTTGCTCTTTACGAACGGATGCTTCAGACATACGCTACCTGTTCTGAAGAAATAAATGTCTTTCCATATTCCAGTGTTTCTGTCTCTGATGCCGTCGAGAAAACTGAAGTCCCAACCAACTGTCATCAACATTGTTACGTTCTTCCCGATTTCTCCGTTACCGCCATTGCGGAATTCTCCGACGGCTCCGAACGACTTCTCATTTCCCTTTCTCGGTCCTCCAGGTTCATCGACAGGATATACTTTTACGGCTAAAGTGTTACCATCAGTTCTTATATAGTCCGTAACATCGATGATTTCTTGCTTGAACATCCCTGAGATGAAACTTACCATCTTTCCGTTCAACCAGAATTCTGCCCTGTAGTTTATACCGTCAATCTGCATCCAGATTTTTTCATTCTTTCCTTTTGAGACGCCACTAAACTCCGCCCTGAACCAATATGTGTAAAAATCTCTTCCGGCAGTGCTTATGTCCGGTATGATTCCGCTTGATATCTTGTTGTTCAATCCATAATAAGGCTCTGGATATATGCCGTTGTGTACCAGAGAATTGAGTACGGTTCCGGGAACAATCGCAGGCATCCATCCTTTGACGTCCAACCCGGGTTGTGAAATCTTTTCTGCAGGGAGGCGGACCTCATCCGCTTTCTTCATTACCCATCCGGTGTTTCCATTGTGCCCCTCGACAGATGTCAGAGAGAAGAGATAGTCCCTTTCCCCAGCAAATGAATAGGAGAACATTCCTATAAAAACCAAGAAGGAGATTATTGTCTTTTTCATCGTGTTTGTTGTTATTATGTTATTCGTTATTCTTTTGAAGGCTGCTGACGAAATCTTTGGGATGCATTCCGAATTGGATATGGAAGCATTTTGTGAAATATGATGGTGACCTGAAGCCTACCATGTAGCAGATCTCACTTATGGACAAGTCTTTCTCGACGAGCAATTTCGCCGCCTGTCTGAGTCTCTCCATCTTGAGATAATCATTAGGACTGATGTCGAGAACACCCTTTATCTTCCGATAAAAGTTAGCACGGCTCATATTCATCATTTCCGCAATATCATCCATACGGAACTTAGAATTGCTGAGGTTTTCATTCACTATCTCCTGTAGGCGTTTCAGAAATCTGCTGTCTCCTGATGAAATATCAGACGAACTGATTGTTGAGAGAGGATTTTTCAGAAATGCCTCCAGTATCTGCTGTCTGGTTTTCAGCAGGTTAGCTATGACAGAAACGAGGTATTGCAAAGAGAACGGTTTCTCAATATATGCGTCAGCGCCTACATTCATTCCCTCTATCTTTGATTCGAGAGTAGTCTTGGCCGTGAGAAGGACTAAAGGTATGTGTGTGAAGCGAATGTCGTTACGGACAATTCTGCACAATTCGATTCCGTCCATTTGCGGCATCATTATGTCGCTCACAATAATATTGACATTTTCATTTTCAAGGACCTCAAGAGCTTCTTTACCATTACTTGCCGCCACAGTCTGCCATTTGTCACTTAGGGATTCCTTTATGAAGCAGCACAGTTCCGGGTCGTCTTCTACGATGAGAATCAACTTGTCTTCTGAGACAATGCTTATAGGTGAGGCTGGCCTATCTCCAGACAAGTCTGGCTCAGCGGTTTCGGCATTACAGTTTTCTTTAGGCATGTCACCATCGTACAGAGGGATTCGGAGCACAAACTCATTCGCGTCAGGATTATCTGTCATTTCAAGTTTTCCATGTTGAAGTTCAGCAAGCGATTTTGACAGATAAAGCCCGATGCCGGTTCCTGACTGTCCATTGGTGTTTGTGTACCGGTAGAACTGGGAAAAAATCTCTATCCTCTTGTCCAATGGAACTATCGGTCCATCGTTGCTGATGTTCAACAGAAACTCGTTTCCTTCCTTATGCAGGAGTATGTCTATTCTTGAACAAGAATATTTCATTGCATTTGTCAGTAAGTTACTGATGATTTTTGTCAGGGACTCCTTGTTTACCATCGCAAAAATATCTCTTTCGACAATTTTGAGCTGACATTTTTTGTTCTGGTAGACTATGGCGTCAGAGAAACGTCCCACAATCTCTTCCAAAAGTTCAGGAATATTCTCACAAGAGAGTTCGAGATGCAGGTTCTCTTTCTCGATTTTTTGAAAATCAAGCAGTTGGTTGACTAGAGACAACAGCCTGTCTGTATTCTTTTTCATTGTTGTAAGGTCTCTGAGGATAGCAGGATCCGTATTTCCTTTAGAAAGAACATTCTCAAGAGGACCTTTTATCAGAGTCAGCGGAGTGCGTATTTCGTGAGTGATATTTGTGAAGAATGCAATTTTAGTGTCATATACTTCCTTTTCCTTTGCAAGTTCAAAGGATTTTATGTATTTGTCCCTTTTGGCTAATTGTTGCCGGTATATCAGATATACAGATGCGACAAGCAGAACTAACGCCAACATAATGTATATTGTCTTCGCGGTGTTGGAGTTCCACCAAGGAGGCCGTATTGTGATGCGTACATTCTTGACAATGTCGGGGTGGTCTTTCAACTTGGCGCAAAAAACATATTTACCGGGCGGTATCGTATATGTAATCATTCCTCCATCATATTCTCTCCAAGAGTTGTCATATCCTTTCATTTGGAAAGCAATACGCATGTTCTCTGAAAATATCAAGGATGAAATCTGTATTGAGAATGTGTTCTGGTCGTGTTCCAGAGCAATGGATTCAGTGTCAGAAATTTTCTTTCCGGTATGAGAACTGGTGGCATTTGCTCCCGATATGAAAAAATCCGTGATGGCTATTTTCGGAGTCCTTTGATTTGACATCTTCCAACGAAGTTCCATCGGTTTTAAGGAAACAAGTCCCTCAATGCTTCCGAAGTACATTTTTCCATCACTGTCTTTGTAGAATGAGTTGCCGTTGAACTGGTTGCTCAGCAGTCCGTCGTCAATCGTGAATACTTTTTCTACGTTGTAGTCATTAGGATTAATGAGTATAAGCCCGTTGTTGCTTGATAGCCATAAATAGCCGGAATCATCTTCAGCAATCTGACATATCACGTCGCAAGGAAGTCCGTTCAGAGAGTTAAGAGTAGTAAAATCTTCGCTTTCAGGATTCCATCTGCATATTCCGTTGCCGTAAACGCTTACCCACACATTGCCTTTCGAGTCCTCATATATGTTGTTGACAGAGTTCCCGGGGATTGAACCTGATGATGTGTGTCCGCTGAGGAACTGTTTCCATTGTTTGCTGTTGTTACGGAGCAGATAGAGTCCGTTGGACAGGGTGCCGACCCACAGATTGCCTTTGGAGTCTTCCAGTATGTCATTCACCATCTTTCCACCGTTGATTTCGGGGACATAACCAAAACCGTCGGTCTCACGGTCATAGAACTGGAGACCGTGCATTGTTCCGACCCAGATCCTTCCGCTGCTGCTTTTGGCAAGAGCAAATATGTTGTTGCTGAACAGTCTGGGTCCAGGTCCTTTTATGAATTTGTAACTGTGAATTTTAGATGTTTTGGTGTTGAACCTCTTGATGCCTTTGGAGAATGTCCCTATCCACAGGTCATCGCCATCCAGCAATAAGGCCTGAATGTTGGAGAATTCCCGGCTCTCAGGTAAATGCCGGAATTTGCCGTCTTTCGGATTGAAAAGAAAAAGTCCTGCATCTTCGGTGGCTACCCAGATGTTGTTTTCCTTGTCCGGACATAACCTTTTGATCCTTCTGCCCTTGAAACAATCTTCGCTTCCGTTGTCATAATATTTGCTGAAAAAGGGTGTCCGGTGTGGCAGGTAGTTGATTCCTCCAAAGAATGTCCCTACCCATATGCCTCCGTCTCTGTCTTTGTGGAGTGCGTGTATGACATTGTCAGAGAGTGACCATTTGTCATATGGTGAATACTCCAGATGCCGGGACGTTTCTGAATTGATGTCCCAAATGTATATACCTGCTTCAGTACCTATCCACAATTCTTCGGGAGAGTATTGCATCATATTTCTGACAAAGACGAATTTCTCTCCTAAATCCAGTCTCTTGATTTTTCTTGTCGCCTTATTGAGTTCGAACGCCCCAATACCTTCGAGGCCGAGGTATATCTTGTTGAATCCGCTGATGAGTATGGAAGATATGATGTCAGCCGGGAAAATTCTGCTTCCGTCCTCAAGGCAATATGGTAAGTATGTCTTGAAACCGTCTTCGGTATAAAAAAGCCCATTCCCGGACCAGGAAAACCATATTGTCCCGCTTGACTGATCAATTTCGAGAGACCTTATGGGGCTCGTATTCTTGAAAACTTGTTTGAGTTCAGTTTCTCCTTTACGCATACGATAGATTCCGAGCCGTTCTATGGCTACCCACATGCTCCCGTCCGGTCCTCGCTTGATTATCAGGATTAAACATGGTATTTCGTTTCCATCGGTGTCGAGTACTGTCTTACTTTCGAATATGCCTTCTGTGGTTTTGTATATATAGCCCGGAATTTGTACCTATCCATATGTTTCCGTCACTGTCTTCTTCCAGGCATCTGACTTGACTGTTGCCTAATCCTTCTTCAGAACCAGGTATGTGTTTGAATGTCTTGAAATGCTCCCCGTCAAATCTGTTCAGCCCATTTTTTGTGCCGAACCATAGAAATCCGTCCCTGTCTTGGATTATTGCCTGTACTGTATTTTGTGACAACCCGTTGTTGTTGTCAATATGTTCGAAGCATATATCCTGCGCTTTGACAGCCGGAAGAATGCAGAATAACAGGAAAGCGAGTATGAGTGGCGTTTGTTTCATTTTTAATTATGAGTTATCCGTTACAAATATATTATATAAAATCCATATAAAATCCATATAAAATCCATCGGTGTACAATGCGATTGTTGGTTTGAGACGATTATTGTCGTATTTGAGATTATTTTTTGTGAAGTAATGATTTCCTTTGCAGTGTGATAAACCATAGAATTGATGACACCAATAAGAAAAATTATTTTCTCCATTATCATTGTCGCGACAACACTTTCTGTCTCGGAAGCTTGTGCATTTACAGATGATATGGAAATGCGCGTCCTTCTCAAGCGACCTGGCAATCCTTCTGTTGAGTATGTTCTTGCTGCGAATGGAGACAGATTTGATATCGGTATGGAACATTCTCCTCTTTCTGTTGTAAGAGATGTCGAAGATAAAGGGGACAAGATTGTCTTGAAAATGACGGTAAGTGCGGTTGAGACTATATATTATAATATGTCACAGCATTTGTCGACAAATTTTCGGTCCGATGAATGTCTCTTCTATATGCCTGGTTTCTGGTATAGGAAAAATCTCCGCTCGCCTGAGTCTGCTCCTTCATTCCGTAGTTCAGACACTTGGCTTGTTCGAGAAGATCGTTTGAGCACTCCTTTGACTGGAGTGTACAATGAAAAGACTGGGGAGTGGTGTACTGTGACGCGAATCGATGAGTTTCAAACAGATGCGCTTGCAGCACATAAAAATGGTGATGTGATACTGGACGGGGATTCTTCTGTCGGGTTTACCGGTTTTTCCAATTCAGATTCAAATGCGAAGATTGTTTTCGGATTTCCATATAGGGAGGCACCGCGTACTTATCTTAGAAAACTTAGTCTCGCACCGTCTGTTACTGCATATGAAAAGTTGGAGGCGGGGGAGACAAGAACAATTGTGTGGGAAATCAGAAAAGGCCGGTCTATGTCTTGGTCAGATTTTGTTGCCGCAGTATGGGACACTTCTTATGATAGACTCAAGCCTTTGCCGGTGGATGTGGAATATACTCAGGAAAGTGCAAAGAAAGTCCTCAGCCGCTATTTTGAACAGTCATTTGTGGATAAATATCCTCTTAAGTACTATTCTGGGGTTGAGCTCAGGACTGCAGACTGTAAAAGCAATGGAATCGCTGAACTTGGCTTTGTAGGCCGAGTGCTTCTAAACGCGTTCAATGCATTGGAGTATGGATGGGAGACTTCCGAAAATGAAATGATTGAAAATGCAGAAGCAGTTTTCGACAGTTATCTTTCGGACGGATTCACTCCTGGTGGATTGTTCAGAGAAAGAGTTGATTTTGTTTCAGGAGCAGAAACTCTCATATATAGTATAAGGAGACAATCGGAGGCTGTCTATGCTATTCTCAATTATCTGAAATATGAGAAATCGTGCGGGCGAAGCCATCCGGAGTATGAAAGGAGAATAAGGCTTGTTCTTGACCGTCTGTCGCTCCTTCAGAACGCTGACGGCAGTTTTCCACGAAAGTTCAATGACAGTCTTGTCGTTTCAGATGCTTCTGGAGGCAGTACATCTTCTGCCGTTCTGCCATTTGCAATGGCATTTTCATATTTCGGCGACAAGAAGTTTCTCGAAACTGCGCGTAAAGCATCGTCATACATAGAGTCGAGCATCATCGCTCCGGCAGATTATTTTTCATCCACACTTGATGCCAATTGTGAAGACAAGGAAGCCTCTCTCTATGCATCTACCGCGATGTATTATATGTATCTTGTGGAAAAAAAGGCCAAAGCCAAGGAACATTACGCTCAATTATGTCTCAAATCTGCATATTTTGCTCTGTCCTGGTATTATTTGTGGGATGTTCCTTTTGCCCGCGGGCAGATGCTCGGTGATGTCGGCTTCAAATCCAGAGGTTGGGGCAATGTTTCGGTAGAGAATAACCATATTGACGTTTTCATATTCGAATTTGCTGATGTCCTTGATTTTCTTGCAGAGAAATTCCATAAACCTTGCTTTTCTGAGTTTACTTCCGTTATCAGAACATCAATGCTTCAGCTTATGCCCTTTAATGGCAATAGATATGATATTGCCTCAGATGGATACTATCCTGAGGTCGTGCAGCATACGAACTGGGACTATGGTAAGAACGGAAAAGGCTTCTATAATGATATTTTTGCACCAGGTTGGACTGTCGCATCACTTTGGCAGATGCTCAGTCCGTCCAGAGCAGAACGATTTTTCAATAAATAAGACATATGAATAGAATATTTAAACTCCTTTTTTTATCCTTGACAGTAATGAATGTCGGGTGCAGTTGCGCGAAATCGGTCTCGGAGCCAACAGATAAACCGTATCTCAAGTTGAGCTCTTATCAGAAACTCGTAAACTGTAAATCCGGTTCTTTCGAATTGTATGTCAATTCCAATTCGTCTTGGAAAGTGACGGTGCAATCCGAATGGCTTCACACAAATGTGACGGAAGGGACTGGAAACCGGAATGTCGTTGTGGAATATGACTCCAATTATCTTGAAGACGGTGTTACTCCTGCTGTCGAGCGCACCGGCACCATTCGCTTTGCTGTCGAAGGCGCCATCCCATCGAGGATAACTGTAAAACAGGGTGCAAGAACATTCAAAAATCCTATTTTTCAACCGATGCCGGATCCATATGTGTGGAGGGAGGATGACGGACAGAGTGTTAAATATTATCCTTGCAAGTCAAGCGGTAATGGAGTGAATCTCGGCAAAACGTCCAGACTGACTAAATTCGGAGGTACAAGCAAGGTCTGGAGTTGTCCGGTTGATGGTGCTGTAAAAGTATGGAATCGTGCTAATCTTTGGGCTCCGGAACTTGTCCGCATTGACGGAGTATGGTATATCTACTATGCTGCCGGTCGTCCTTCATCAGAACTTGGTCCGGATGGTAAGGAACTTGGATACAGCACGCAGAGGACAGGCGTTCTCCGTTGTACATCCGCAGATCCTACAACCGGAAAATGGGAAGACCTTGGTATGCTTTTTACGGGAGATGAAAAAGACTATGAAAGCTATCGTACCGACAAGAAACTGAGTGTCGATAATACCATATATGCAATTGATATGACTGTTTTCAAGATAGGTACACAGCTCTATGCCATCTGGTCCGGCAATATCTCCAAGACCGACGGAAATCAGAGACTATATATAGCACCGATGGAGAATCCGTGGACGATAAACGCCCCTCGTACCGAACTGTCACGACCGGATTTTGCTTGGGAAAAGGTCAGTCGCAGCATTAACGAGGGCCCATCCGTAATATTCAATCCGCAAGGAACAAAACTCTTCTGTGTCTATTCAGCTAATGCATCTTGGACAAAGTCTTATTGTCTTGGATGGCTTGAACTTGATCTCACCAACCCGCAGACAAGTGATCCGTTGGTGAAATCAAACTGGAAGAAATCTCCTGATCGCGTTTTTTGGAGATGTGACAATGTCGCAAAATCAAGCAATCCTATGGTAGATACACCTGCGAACCCATCTACGATGCATATCGGAGGTGTACATGGAGTAGGACACAACAGTTTTACAAAGTCGCCGGACGGCACGGAGGACTGGATTGTCTATCACGTCAAGCGTTACAAAGATGATGGTTGGGACAACCGAGACTGTTTTATTCAGAAAGTGAACTGGACAGAGAATGGTACACCGGATTTCGGGACGCCTGCAGGATGGCAGGAAGAACTTGAAGTTCCTTCCGGAGAACCTCTATAATCTGCTCATTGCGATAATTTGACTTTTATAGAAATAATAATTTAAGTTAATCAATATGAAACGTATATCTGTTATTCTTTTGCTCGTTTTTGCTTTTTCTTCGGCATTTGCCCAGAAGAGTTGGGACTTGAGTCATTTTCCATCAGGATCACAACCTGAGGAAATCGGAAAGGAACTTGTGGAGCATTACCTTGATACACCCCATTCGCATTGGGGTGACGTCAGATCGAAATATGAAGTAAAACTTGTGACTTATCCCGATGTGTGTGCGTGGCTTGGCTCACTTTGGTTTGCTCAGGCGACCGGTGACAAGAATCTGTATGACAGGCTGGTGGAAAGATTTGAACCACTATTTACGAGTGACCGTCATCTTTTGCCGGAAATGTTCCCGAAGGCGCATAATGTCGTTGATTTCTATGTTTTCGGAGCTGTGCCACTTGAAATATATAAGACTGTCCCTGAGGATAAGTATTTTGAACTTGGAATGAAGTATGCTGACGGACAGTGGGTTATGCCGGAGAATCCGACACGTGAGCAACGTGGTTGGCAGGAAAAGGATTATTCTTGGCAAACAAGGCTTTGGGTCGATGATATGTTTATGATTACCGAACTTCAGGCTCAGGCCTATAAAGTGACTGGTGACCGGAAATACATTGACAGGGCAGCGCGAGAAATGGTCCTGTACCTCGATAAAATCCAGCGACCTAACGGGCTTTTTTACCATCATACAGGAACGCCGTATTTTTGGGGCAGAGGAGACGGATGGATGGCTGTAGGAATGGCGGAGATGCTCAGGTTGATGCCTAAAAATCATGAGTGCCGAGCGCGAATAGAAGAAGCATACAGGCTTATGATGCAGACGCTTCTGCGTTATCAGGATTCTGACGGAATGTGGCATCAGATTATTGATAATCCTGACACTTGGAAAGAGTCCTCCTGCACCGCGATGTTTACGTATGCATTCATTGTCGGCGTGAAAAATTCCTGGCTTGACAAGAAGGTTTACGGAGAAGCAGCGCGTAAAGGATATCTCAGGCTCTTGTCCTATCTTGATGAAAACTACGAATTGCGGAATGTTTGCGAGGGAACAGGAGCAAAAAATGACCTGAACTGGTATCAGAGGCGTCGTAGGCTCACTGGAGACCTTCACGGACAGGCGGCTCTCATTTGGTGCTGTCAGGCTCTCTGCGGAGATATGAAACCATATAAGCTTAAATAAACACAATGAATCGTATAAAGAGTTTGACAGCCATTCTTTTGTGTCTGGTGCTGAGTTTGCCTGCTTGCACCGAGCCTAAGGATTATCCTCCACTTAATGGTGGGGGATACAAACCGGACGTTCCGAGCCTTGAACAGAACGGGCTTGTCGGTTTTGAAGGGAAAGCAGAACCGATAGGATGCGGAAAAGAACTTGTCAGGCGTTTCATCGAAATCCCCCAATCCAACTGGGGAAGGACGGATGCAGGGAAGAGCCCGAGTTCCTTTGTGACTTATCCTGATGTATGTGCATATCTTGGCGCTTTCTGGTTTCTCGAAGCTGCAGTGGACAACGCTATTGTTTGCAGAGATGACAATGCCAGGACAGAGGCTTTGGAACTGATGCAAGGGATGGTGGATAAATATAATGATGTGATAACAGGCAAAACATGCTACAAAGATTCCAAAGGAAATGAAAAGCCTCTTGTTACAGATCTTCTTTGGCGTCATGAGAGCAACAGAGTCGATTATTATATATTCGGAGCCATTTCTCTCCACATCGCTTCGATTATGAATGATCCGAAGTATGCCTCTGTAAAATTCCCGCAGACTAAGAAGGAATATTTGGACTTTGGACTTGAATATGCTGACAATCAATGGGATCCGCTAACAAGGGCTGAATTTGATGCGCGGTTCAATAGCTCCGCCTATAATCACACAGGGAAACTTTTCAAAATGAGTGACGGTGACTGGGCAAGGTGGGAAAAATACATAAAGGATGGATATTCATGGCAGACACGTCTGTGGATTGACGATATGTTTATGATTACCGCTCTCCAACTCCAGGCTTGGCAGGCTACACGTGAAGATTCTTCGTTCAATGAAGATCCGTGGTGGCCGGCGAAGAAGAACTCGGAAAACAGGTATCTTGACCGAGCGGTCAGAGAAATGAAACTCTATATCCAAAGTATCCAGGGAGAAGGTGGACTTTATTGGCACTCGAATTCTGCTAAGTTCTTCTGGGCACGGGGGAACGGCTGGATGGCAGTAGGAATGCCTCTGATGCTTAAGGCCATTGACGGTAATCCTGCATATCGGGAAGAAGCAGAACTTCTGAAAAAGGAATATGCGACAATGATGGCGTCGCTTCTGAAATATCAGCAGTTGACTGGAATGTGGGCACAACTAGTTGACAAGACAGGAATGTGGTCGGAAACATCAGGGTCCGCGATGTTTACATATGCTTTCATCGAGGGCGTGTCCAATGGTTGGCTGGAACCTGAAAAATATGGCTCTGCTGCCGCAAAGGCTTGGAAGGCTCTGATGTCCTACCTTAACCCGAATTATGACTTGCGTGAAGTATGCGAAGGTACTGGTACCGGCTCAAGTGAAAAATATTATCGTGATCGTAAGCGCTACACTGGTGATACGCACGGCCAGGCAGCTATGCTGTGGTGCGCCTATGGTCTTACTGAAATAGCCAACAAACAAAAATAAACATTGTAACACTAATTTATTATACGGATGAAACAAGTTTACAGACAATTTTTGATTGTCGTTCTGTCAGTGCTGACGGGTATATCGGCCGTTTATGCACAGGACGGCGGCAAGCGGAGGATTACCGGTATCGTCACGGACGGGAACGGAGAACCTCTACCGGGAGCCTATGTCTTTATCAAGGGGACAAAGGTCGGGACAACCACAAACATTGATGGAATGTATGTCATTGACATCAATCCTAAAGACCAACTTACATTCAGTTTTGTCGGTTTCTTGGAGAAAACCATGTCGCCTGTAACTGGCAGCAACACTCTGAATGTGAAACTGAAGGAAGATTCTCTTATGATGGAAGAGGCAGTTATGGTTGCATATGGTGCACAGAAGCGCCAGGCTGTCGTCAGTTCGCTTTCGACCATTACTTCTGATGACCTGAAAGTGACTTCCACCAATGTGACATCAAGCATTCAGGGACAACTTCCGGGACTCATCGCCGTCCAAAGAAGTTCAGAGCCGGGCCGTGATGATGCGGAATTCTGGATTCGAGGTGTCAGTTCTTTCAAGGGCGGCACATCGCCTCTTGTGCTCGTTGACGGCGTCCCGAGATCCATATCAGATCTTGACCCTGACGAAATTGACAGTTTCAGTCTGCTCAAGGATGCGGCTGCTACTGCAATGTATGGTGCGGAAGGAGCAAACGGCGTAATTCTCGTGACAACTAAACGTGGACAGATTTCCAAGCCTAAGATTCAGTTCAGGCTTGAGCAGAACTTGTCCGTTCCTTACAGGATACCGGAGTTCGTTGATTCGTGGCAGTATATGGCACTTGCCAATGAGGCAGCCTACAATGACGGAATGGACAAAAAGTATTCGGACGAATTGATAGATCTTTATAGGAATGGTGCGGACGCGGATTTGTATCCGAATTCGAAGTGGACTGATTTGATTGCAAAGACAGTTCACGGACAGAGGTACACCCTCAATTTCAGAGGAGGTGCAGAAAACGCCAAATATTTCGTTTCAGCCGGATATCAGCAGAAAGACGGCGTCTTCAAGAAGAATCCTGAATCACGTTATAACAGCAATTTCTCCTATGACCGCTTCAATCTCAGAAGCAATATTGACTTGAAAGTAAGCAAGACTACGCAGCTTGCCATTGACCTCTCCGGTCAATATACGACGAGGCGTACTGCCAATCGTTCTCCTGATGATGTCTTCGTGTTTATGCTTCATACTCCACCGCATCTTTTCCCTATGGTCTATAGTGACGGCTCAGTTTCTACATATGAGAAAGAGACAGATGGGAACAATCGTAACCCTTACTATATGCTTTATCAGCAGGGATATAGAAGAGAATATAACACGAAGGTGCAGTCAAAGCTCACGCTCAATCAGGATCTCAAATTCATAACGCCGGGACTTAGTGCCAAGGCCGCAGTGAGTTTTGACCTTGTGAGCAGTCTGAACAAATTGCGTAATTATTCTCCTTCAAAATATCATGCTACCGGAAGAAATCCGGAAACAGGAGAACTGATTTTGAGCCAGGTCGTAGCCGGGTCTCCAGATGTACAGGAGATAGCCTACTCCGGAAGTAACTACAACAGAAATATATACATTGAAGGGTCGTTACAGTACAATAACGTTTTTGCCGGCAAACACGATGTCGGTGCAATGCTTCTCTATAATATGAAAGACCGGCAGTTGTCCACAGTCGCGCTCCCATATAGGAAACAGGGTCTGGTCGGACGATTGACATACGGATATGACAACCGCTATTTTGTAGAAGCGAACTTCGGATATACCGGAAGTGAGACCTTCGCCAAGAAGTACCGTTTCGGATTCTTCCCTGCTGTCGGTGCCAGTTATATTGTCTCCAATGAAAGCTGGTATCCTGAGGGCCTAAAGAATATTCTCAGTTCAGCTAAAATTCGTGCATCTTTCGGACGAACCGGAAATGACGATACAGGGACAAGCCGTTTCCTCTACAGAGCAACGTTCAATGAAAACGGACATACTTTCAATCAGGGCATCGGAAGCAATAGCGCGACAAATGGTCTCGGTGCGGGAATTTATGATCTGCAGTTTGAGAACAATACTCTTGGCTGGGAAATCGAGGACAAAATCAATGCAGGTCTGGATTTGGCATTCTTCAACAAGGGAATCCAGCTTCAGGTCGATTATTTCAACAATCTGCGCTCCAGCATTCTTCTTCAGAGGAATACCGTTCCCGGATATGCAGGATTTCACGAGAATCCTTGGCAAAATTACGGCAAAGTCAGAAACCAGGGTATTGATGCGAGCATAGACCTGTCTCACAGATTCGGAGACTGGAAACTTAGCGGTAGAGGTACTTTTACTTTCGCACGTAATAAAGTGCTTGAGATTGACGAGCTTACACCAACCGAAGAATATCAGAGAGTAACAGGAACGAGAATAAATGAACATTTGGTGTACATTGCGGAAAGACTTTACAACGAAGATGATTTTATCAGGTCTGAAAACAGCAATGGAACTTACCGTTACGAACTCCGTCCTGGTCTTCCTGTGCCTGCTCTTGGCGGAATTATCGGTCCTGGCGACATCAAGTATGTGGATATGAACAATGACGGCATTATTGATACCAATGACAAGGTACGAGGAATTGGACATCCTTATAAGACTCCTGAAATCAATTATGGTTTCGGCATTAATGTGGAGTGGAAAGGTATATATGCCAGTATGTTCTTTTCCGGCGTTGCAAACACGTCTGTCCTTCTTGCTTCCGGCAACAACACATTCTGGCCGTTCAACTGGGGAACTGAAAAAGGAAATTATCGTACGGCCTTTCTTGACAGGTGGACTGATGACAATCAGAAGCAAGATGTGTTCTCTCCAAGACTACATGTCGGCTATGGAAACAGTATAAACGACGAGCCGAGCACATGGTGGCTTCGTGACGGCAGTTTTCTCCGTCTGAAGAATATAGAAGTCGGATATGTCCTTCCGGAAAAAGCTCTTAAGAAAATCAAGCTCAATGGCCTCAGGATATACCTTTTAGGAGAGAATCTCGCGGTTTTTGACAAAATCAAATTTTGGGATCCGGAGCAGGGCAACAGGAACAAGGGTGTAAGTTATCCTATGTCCCATTCCTTCTCTCTCGGAGTCGAAGTAAATTTCTAAATAAAGAAAGGAAATGAAAAACAATATATACAAGAGAATCCTTTGTGTCGCGCTTTCTGCGCTGTCATTGTTGTCCTGTGACTATCTTGATGTGTCGGATGAACTCGGCGGCATATCAAGTTTCGAAAACATCTTCAACAATGTTGACAGAACAAAGAAATGGTATGGGCAGATTTTTGCTGAGAGGCCAGACTATTCAGATCTTTGGGCTGCTACAAGTCCGATGCGAAATTCATGGTCCGGCTATGCGGACGAGATTTTCACGAGAGAACACCGTAAATATGGTAAATACAGCAACTGGAATTCTTCGCTCGGATATAACCACAGATGGTCCAGACTTTATGCTTCCATCAGACAAGCGAATATCTTTCTTGAAATGGCACATCCTCTGGTTGGCGAGGGCGGTTCTGACGCTCTGAAAATTACAGAGGAGGAAATGCGGATATATAAGGCAAATGCGAGGTTTATGAGGGCTGTCTATCATTACTATCTTTTCGAGATGTATGGTCCGATACCGATTGTTGACAAGTCCTACACTTTGGATAACCTTCCTGATCTTGAGCGTAATTCGGTTGATGAGGTCGTGACTTGGCTTGACAAGGAGTTTGAGGCGTGTATGCAGGATATGTACCAGGAGTCATATTACGACAATGACCAGATGAGGGGAGTGCCGACCAAAGGTGCGGCGATGGCATATAGGGCGAAACTGTGGGTATATGCGGCAAGTCCACTGTTTAACGGCAGTTGGGAATATGGAGCCGGGCTAACAAACAAAGACGGCAAAAAACTTTTCCCTGATGCATCGGAGAAGAGTGAAAAACTGGACAATGCCGTCAAGTACCTCAAGGAGTTCATCGATTATGCTGAAGCCGGTCGCTACTCGCTTGTAAATACCGGCAATCCTGATGAAGACCTTTATAACCTTTTCCAAGAGTATAACAAGGAAATTATCTGGGCTACTACGACCAACGCCTGGGGATCTTTAGGATCGGAACAGTTTGACGGTCATGCTACACCTAAGGGTGAATACAAAGGCTTGAATGGAATTGATATGCTTCAGGAACTTGTGGACGATTTCTACTGCTCAGACGGAAAACCGATAAAGGATGAAAGTTTTATGCCGAAATCAGCAGTTTATGATGAAACATCCTGGGGAAAGCTCCCTGGTAGTGACTATGATGTCTATGGAATGTACCTCAATCGCGAACCGAGATTTTATAACAGTGTAACTTTCACTGGAAAGAAATGGGCTTCCAGTGGGAAGAGAATCGATTTTTCATATGGAGGAACATCTGGAGCCGGTACCGGAGACGGTGAGCCAAACACTGGTCATATGGTGTATAAGCGTTATTACAGAAAACTCGGAAGCGGCACCGGACTAGTCTCAAGCAAATATCGTCCATCAATTATTTTCCGCCTTGCAGAATTTTATCTCCTCTATGCAGAAATGCTCAATGAACAGACAGACGGGAAAGATGAAAATATTCTGATTTATGTCAATAAAGTCCGCCAAAGGGCTGGAATTCCAAATCTTGAAGACTGCAATCCTGCTATTGTAGGAAATAAGGAAATGCTTCGTGATGCCATCCGCAGGGAGAGCAGAATAGAGCTCTGCACCGAAGGACAGCGTTATTTTGACCTCTGCCGCTGGCTTATCGCCGAAGACGTCTTGAACAAGGAAATGACTAAACTTGACGTATATAAGACTGAGCGAGACGGATACTATAACAGAATGAAATTCAATCCGAGGACATTTCTTGAAAAGAACTATCTCTATCCGATTCCACTTGACGAAATCAAAAGAAGTACTGGAGGAGTGCTGGTTCAGAATCCGGGTTGGTAGTTATACAATATAGAAACTAACGATATGAAAAATAATATAATAGCAAGATTTCTGATGGCGATGCTTCCGTTTGTCGCCATAGCTTGTGACGACAATATTCCCGAGTTGGGTACAGTGAATAATCTCAAAGTGGAAAAGGTTGTGCTCGACGATGAATTGTCAGAAGGAGTTGAAATTATAGCAGGAAAGACATTCTCAATTTCAGAACATATTTCTGCTTTTCCTGATAAGGCGACAAATACGGCTCAAAGATATGAGTCTTCAGACCCGTCTGTGGCAGATGTTTCCGAAGATGGAATTTTGGCGGCAAACAAAGTAGGTGAATGTTTGATAACTGTATATGTCGGCATGGATGGCGTATGCGAAGATTTCACCGTGAAGGTGCTGCCGGTTCCGGATATCACGATTTCCAATATCGCCTTTGTGGGCATAAGTGATGAGTATAAGTTCCTTGACGGAATGACGCTCACTCTGGACCTGAATACCAAGGTTTCGGTTTCACCGGAAAACTACAGCGAAAAGTTAGTATTCTCTTCTTCATCGCAGGATGTCGCTTCTATTGATGAGGGTGGTATCCTTACTGTCCATAAAACAGGAGAAACCACTATTACAGCATCAGCAGCAAACCATCCGCTGATTAGTGCAACTCATAATCTGAGGGTTGTCCCGTTGGAGGAAGAAGAATGGGACAGGACATCATGGACCATGACCTGCTCGCAGGATCCGCTCCCGAATCCAGGAGGCAGAAACAACAGTTTGGGGGCAATGTTTGACGGCAAACCGATTGTCAACAGACTCGGCAAAAATGATGATTCTCAGAGCAATGGAACTGCATTTTGTATCGATGTTCCAGGACGGAACTCCCTAAAGAATCTGACAGGAGATGCGATTAATTCTCACGAGATATCATTCACGATTGACCTCAAACAGTCACTTCCTGTCAATTGGTTCAGAATCAGCAATATCAGCGGACACAAAGATGATGTTGTAGTCCGTTTCAAGGGCTTTACGGAAATTTCCGGTAGCAATGATGGCAAGACCTTCGAAATCATTGAACAGAATCTCGATTTTACGAATAAGCAAAATGTCAAGGTGGATGACAAGTCATATAATAGGGAAACAGAGAATATCCATATCAAGTTCTCTCAGTACCGTTATCTGAAATTCATGATGCGTGGTCTCTCTTGTTATGGACCTCTCGGAAGGACTGGAGGAACGGCACAGATTGAAGAGTTCTATCTCGGATATACAAATTCAAAGGATTATGCCGAATAATATACTTATGAATATTAAAAAATATGGGGCGGTCTTGCTGGCTGCCCTGTTTTTTATGTGGATAAGGGTACCAGCATACTCGCAGGTATCACTTTCCGAAACGTCATCCGGTAGAAATGTCTTCCCGCTGTCAGCCAGGATATCTGCTCCGATAGCCTATGACGGTAGCTCAGAATCAGCAGTTGTCGGAACAGCTGCCGGTATGCTTGCTTCCGACATCGGGAAAGTGACAGGTCGGGTTCCGGAGGTATGCAGTAACGGAAGAATTCCATCATCCTGTCATTATGCAGTCTTGGCAGGGACACTTGGTCAAAGCTCTCTGATTGACAAACTCGTAAAAGATGGGAAAATAGATATTTGTCAGATACGGGGAGGTTGGGAACGATATGCCATCAGGCTGGTTGATAATCCGTTAAGCGGAGTGAGAAAAGCTCTTGTCGTGGTTGGCAGCGACAGAAGGGGAACCGCTTATGGGCTTCTTTCCATCAGTCGTGCTGTCGGTGTAAGCCCGTGGTATTGGTGGCTTGACGCCCCAATTCCTAACCATTCCAAAGTATATCTGTCTGTGGACAATTATGATTCCGATACACCATCGGTCAAATATCGTGGAATCTTCATCAATGACGAGGATTGGGGTTTGCTTCGTTGGGCAAAGAAGAATTTTGAAAAAGAACGGGGGAACATCGGTCCTAAGACATACGAAAAAGTCTGCGATCTTCTTCTCCGGCTCAATGCGAATATGCTTGCTCCTGCAATGCACGAGGCTTCGACTGCATTCTACCAAATACCGGAGAACAAAGAAATTGCGGATAAGTACGGCATAATTATTACGGCTTCGCACTGCGAGCCTCTGTTGCTGAATACTGCCAGCGAATGGCGTAAGGAGTATGGAGATTGGAATTACAGGACAAATGCTCCCAAAATTGACAGTGTATTGAAGGCGAGGGTTATCGAAGCGTCACCTTATGAGAATGTATATGTACTCGCGTTGAGAGGGCTTCATGACAGGGCTATGAGTGGAACTGAAAGTATGGATTCACGCAAAGCAACTGTTCAGGATGCTCTTGTCAACCAGAGGCAGATCCTTTCAGACGTTATCGGAAAGCGGGGAAATGAAATTCCTCAAGTGTTCACTCCCTACAAGGAGGTATTGGATGTGTACAATAGGGGACTTGAACTTCCTGATGATGTGACAATTGTCTGGCCGGACGACAATTACGGCTATATGAAGAGGTTGAGTGGACCTAAAGAACGGCTTCGCTCTGGACGTTCCGGCGTTTACTATCATTCATCATATCTTGGTCGTCCTCACGACTATCTCTGGATGAACACCACGTCTCCGACTCTTATGTATGAAGAACTCCGTAAAGCTTATGATTCCACAGCAGACCGCTACTGGCTACTTAACTCCGGTGACATAAAGTCCTGTGAATTTGCCGTCGATTTCTTCCTGTCCATGGCATATGATATAGATTCTTTCAACTATGAAAGAGCTGCCACATATCGCTCTGAATGGCTTTGTGGAATGCTCGGAGATGAAAGTAAGGCTGCTTACCGCACAATATTCGATGAATTTTATCATCAGGCTTTTATACGTAAGCCCGAATTTATGGGTTGGGGCTATCAGTGGACCACAGACAGCCACAGCAATGAGAGAAATACCGATACGGATTTTTCTTTTGCCAATTACCGCGAGGCTGAAAGACGCATTGACGCCTACAGACAAATCTCGTCGGAGGTAGAATCTCTGATGGACAAACTTCCATCAAGCCATATCCCTTGTTTTTATCAATCTGTGTATTATCCGGTGAAGGCGTGTGAACTTATGAGCCGGATGGTCCTTTCCGGACAGAAAAACAGATGGTATGCCTTGCAGCGACGCTCTGCTACGATGCAGGCAGTAGAAGAAGCCATCAGTTGCTACGACAGTCTGAGAGTGATAACTGAAGGTTATAATGGTCTGCTTGACGGGAAGTGGAATCACGTTATGACAATGGGGCAGGGGTTTGCCGCTTCTTATTTCAAAAAACCAGCTTTACGTGAAGCGAAGTTGTCTGCTAAACCTGAACTGGGAGTTATGGTGGAGAACGAAGGGTCTCTTAATGGGGTGTCAAGCTACCACCTTCTTCCGGCTTTCAACAAGTATCTAAGATGCTCTTATTTTATTGACATCTTCAATAAAGGTATGGGTGCATTGTCATGGACAGCGGAGGCAGACACGGAATGGATTCTTTTGAGTCGGACTTCCGGAAAAACAGCAGATGAGGACCGGATTATGGTTTCCATTGACTGGAACAATGTTCCGGTTGGAGCCAGGATTTCAGGAACTGTGAGCATAACTGATGGCTCCGGTGTGAAAGAAAACGTTCTTGTGTCAGTATTCAATCCGTCCTCTCCGTCACGTGAAGATTTGAGCGGCATTTATGTTCAGCACAATGGATATATAAGTATTGATGCTGCAGGTTATCACAGGAAAACGGAGAATGAAGATATTAAAATAATAGATATCCCTAACCTTGGTGTTGAGAATGAGGCTGTTCAACTGGGAAATCCTATGATGCCGAAACAGAACACCAGAAGGCGGAATGTGCCTTGTGTGGAATATGATTTCTATTCTTTCGAACAAGGCTCTGTGGATGTCTATACGTATGTTCTTCCGACTTTTGTGCTCAGTGCTGACAGAGAATACAGCGGTCACGAGGCTACCAATCTTGAAACTCAATATGGTGTCTGCATTGATGATGGCCCAGTGATGAATCCATCTACATCATCTGTTGAATATGCACAGATATGGTATGAGAGTTGTCTGAAAAACTGTCGTGTCAACAAGACCACGCTACATATCAATGAACCTGGAAGACATACGCTGAAGATTCTTTGTGGGGATGCCGGAACTGTGCTTCAGAAGATTGTTGTTGATTTCGGCGGTCTTAAAAGGTCATATCTCGGTCCTGAGCCAACTCGGTCAGAATAGTTACTTTCTTCTCATCTCTTTGCTCAGACTTTTTTTATAGACTGACGGCGTCGTTTTTCTTACGATGCCGTCAGTCTCAGAATTTAATCAGTCTTTAACTGGAATCCAGACAGCCATTTTTTCCTGGTTCACTGTCGCCGGACACGATAGCTTTTTTTGATCTTTTTTTTTGCAAAAGCTTTTACAAATGTGATTAAACCCTTGAATTTGTAGAAAAATTACAAAATCTGGGTAATTATGCTGCTTAAAATTGAATTAGAGAACTTTTTCTCCATAAAGATGCGTCCGGAAAATCAAACATCCTCAAGGCAATCAATTTTTGCTGCAGGATGGT
>OFMT01000141.1_pt1 | contig 69675 bp, 79 predicted proteins | sample 1541891 | NCBI WGS metagenome assembly OFMT01 (sample SAMN04209230, study PRJEB22552) | human gut metagenome | biome: gut; material: feces | host: Homo sapiens | place: USA: Oklahoma | reverse complement strand
GTACAGCCGAAGCTATACCGTTCTCTCTTTCCTCACGATGTTTTCTTATCGGGAGTAGCCTTTTGCCGCTTTCCCTCTTTACAGAACGGGAAAAAAGCCGTATAATGAGTAACAGAGTACGGAAGGAGGTATGTCCCCATGGAAGATTTCACCCGCAAATTCAACGCCGCACAGGACAAATCCGTGCAAATTCATCACGTTTTGACCACCGTTTACGAGGCGCTGAAGGAGAAGGGCTACGACCCCATCAACCAGATCGTGGGCTACATCCTGTCCGAGGATCCCACCTACATCACCAACCACAACTCCGCCCGCACCCTCATCTGCAAGGTGGATCGGGACGAGCTGCTGCAGGCTCTGGTGAAGAATTATCTGGACATCGACTGATGCCCCTCCGCAAGTAAAAAAGGGACGCCCGGAGGATATCCTCCGGGCGTCCTTTTTCCCCTCTCCCGCCGCCGCACATTGACATCTTCTGCCGCATCTGTTATAGTATCCATCATACACTGCATCGTATGCCTATCATCTCTATCCACCTCTGCGGACTATGAGGATCATTATTATGCTGAACATCCAACATCTGACCAAGACCTACAGTGGAAAAAAGGCGGTGGACGATCTGTCCCTGCACATCGCCCCCGGCGAAATTTACGGCTTCATCGGCCACAACGGCGCCGGTAAGACCACCACCCTCCGCTGCGTGGTGGGCATCCTGCAATTCGACGCCGGGGAGATCACCATCGGCGGCAGATCCATCCGCACCGACCCCATCGCCTGCAAGCGGGAGCTGGCCTATATCCCCGATAACCCCGACCTGTACGACTACATGACCGGCATCCGGTATCTCAACTTCATCGCTGACATCTTCGGCGTCAGCTCGGAGGTGCGCGGGCAGCGCATCCACGACTACGCCGCCCGCTTCGAGCTGACGGACGATCTGGCTCAGCCCATCGCCTCCTACTCCCACGGCATGAAGCAGAAGCTGGCCATCATCTCCGCATGGCTCCACCAGCCCCGTCTCATCATCATGGATGAGCCCTTTGTGGGGCTTGACCCCAAGGCCGCCCATCTGCTCAAGGGCATGATGCGGGAGTTCTGCGACGCAGGCGGCGCCATCTTCTTCTCCACCCACGTGCTGGAGGTGGCGGAGAAGCTCTGCGACAAGGTAGCCATCATCCGTGGCGGCAAGCTGATCCGCTCCGGCACCATGGAGGAGGTCAAGGGCGACGACTCTCTGGAGGAGGTCTTTCTGGAGCTGGAGGGCGAGTCATGCTGAAGCTTCTTGTCAAAAAGCAGCTGACGGAGATCTTCCGTGCCTACCTCTACGACGCCAAGAAGAACCGGGCCCGCTCCAAAGCGGCCACCGTGGGGTACATCATCTTCTTCGTCCTCCTCATGGTAGGCGTCATCGGCGGTATGTTCACCCTTCTGTCCCTTGCCATGTGTCAGGATATGGCGAAGGTCGGCATGAGCTGGTTCTATTTCGCCATCATGGGCCTTATGGCCATCCTGCTGGGTGCCTTCGGCAGCGTGTTCACCACCTATTCCAGCCTCTACCTGCCCAAGGACAATGACCAACTGCTCTCCCTCCCCATTCCGGTGGATACCCTCATCGCCGCCCGGCTGCTGGGGGTGTACCTCATGGGCCTCATGTACTCCGGTGTGGTGGTGCTGCCGGCCATCATCGTCTATTGGGCGACGGTGTCCGCCGCCCCGCTGCACCTGCTGGCGGGCGTTCTGTTCCTGCTGCTGATCTCCCTGTTCGTCATGGCCATCTCCTGCCTGCTGGGCTGGGTGGTGGCCAAGGTCAGCCTGAAGCTGAAGAACAAAAGCTTCGTCACCGTGGTGCTGTCGCTGGTGTTCTTCGGCCTGTACTACTACTTCTTCTCCTTCAAGGCCAACTCCCTGCTGACGGAGCTGCTGCAAAACATCGTCCTCTACGGCGACAAGGTCCACTCCTCCGCCTACCCCGTGTACCTCTTCGGTCAGGCGGGCGCCGGCGATCCCCTGTCCATGCTGCTTCTGACGGCGGCCATCGCCGTGCTGTTCGGCCTGACGTGGCTGCTGCTCTCCCGCAGCTTCCTCTCCATCGCCACGGCCTCCGGCCATGTGGGCCGCAAGGTCTACCGGGCCAAGGCCGTCCGGTGCCGGAGCATTTCCTCCGCCCTGCTGGACCGGGAGCTGCGCCGCTTCACCTCCAGCGCCAACTATATGCTCAACTGCGGCTTCGGCACGTTGTTTCTGGTGCTGGCCTCCGGCTTCCTCCTGTGGCAGGGCCGGGAGCTGCTGGAGCTGGTGTCGCAGTCCTTCCCTGAAAGATCCGGTGCCATGCCGGTGCTGCTGGCCTTCGTCCTGTGCCTGCTCAGCGCCATGAACGACACCATCGCCCCCTCCGTCTCGCTGGAGGGCAAGCAGCTCTGGCTGGCCCAGTCTCTGCCGGTATCCCCGTGGCAGGTGCTGCGGGCCAAGCTGCGGCTCCAGCTGCTGATTACTATACCGCCTATGCTGCTGTGCCTTGTGTGCCTGCTGGCGGTGTACCCCGGTTCCCCTCTGGAGCTGCTGTTCATCGCCGTCACCGCCCTGTCCTATGCCCTGCTGATGGCTCTGCTGGGCCTGTTCCTGGGCCTGAAAATGCCCAACCTCAGCTGGACCAACGAGGTGGTCCCCATCAAGCAGAGTGCCTGCGTGGCCCTCTCCCTCTTCGGCGGTTGGGCCGTGGCCATGATCCCCGGCGCCCTCTATCTGCTGACAGGCATCGGCAGCTTGGACCCGCTGCTCTATCTCTCCGTCGTCACGGCGCTGCTGCTGATCCTCTCCGCCGTGCTGTCCCTTTGGGTGAAAAAGACCGGCAGCTGCATCTTTGCCTCCCTTTGATCCCCCATACATGAAGAAGAGATGCCGTATGCCAGTGGCATACGGCATCTCTTTTTCATGTGAGCTTCTTTCCCATCTCCAGCCGCACCTCGTGGGCCTCCGGGTCGTGATTGGAGTAGGCGTACAGGTCGAAGCCGATGACCTGAAACCCGCACTTCCGATAAAAGGCAATGGCCCGCTCGTTGCAGGTCTGTGTCTCCAACACCGCCATCCGCATGGGGACCGCCTCCTCCAGCATCTTCTCCATCAAAGCGGTGGCCACGCCGCAGCGCCGGTGCTTCTCCTGAAAAATGCACAGATTGCTGATGCGCCATCGGTGGTTCCACGACTCCGGAGAGCCCTCCGCAATGCCCAGCAGTTCCCCATCCTGAAAAGCACCGTACACCACCGGAGCCTCCAGCCACTCCCCGAACAGGGTGTCGTTGAAGGACCGCTCCTCCACCTTTCCGAAGGAATGGTGCTCCATCCGGAATCCCTCCTCCACCGGGACGATATCCCAGCAGCCTCCGGTCTGATACCGTGCCGTGAAGCCATACCCCCGCCACTGGACGGGATCCAGCTTCTTGATCTCCATATCGCTCCTCCTTACAGGGCCGTCCCCTTCTTGGGGACATACAGGCGGCTCATGTCCACACCCTCCAGCCTCAGCAGCTGCACCTTGCGCTCCAGTCCCCCGGCATAGCCGGTGAGACTCCCGTCGCTGCCCACCACCCGATGACAGGGGACGATGATGGAGATGGGGTTGTGTCCCACAGCGCCACCCACCGCTTGGGCCGACATCTGCCGCAGGCCCCGCTTCCGGGCCACGGCCTCCGCCAGCGCCCTATAGGTGGTGGTCTCGCCGTAGGGGATCTGTCGCAGCAGCGCCCACACCTCCTGCCGGAAGGGGGAGCCTGCCGGATGAAGCGGCGGCAGGAAGTCCGGCTCCCTGCCCGCAAAATAGATATCCAGCCATCGCTTGGTCTCCTCCAGCACCGACGTCTCCTGCGGAGCGTCCTCCGGTACGCCCGGGAAATACTTCTCCCCCGCCAACCACAGGCCCGTCAGGCCCTCCTCGTCCGCCGCCAGCAGCAGCTCCCCCACCGGGGAAGCATAGCTCTGCCACGCTGTCATATCACTTCGCCCCTTTCTTTCCCTGCGGCGCATAGTCCCGCAGCTCCGGCACAGCACCTCCGGCCACCGCCCACAAATAGAGACTGGCCACGCTGCCATAGGGGCTGTACCGCCGCCGATACTTCTCAAACAGCTCCCGGCCCACCTGCCGGTGGTGATACACCATCCGCAGTCCCCGCTGGATGGCCAGATCGTCATAGCTGAAAATATCCGGTCTTTGCAGGCAGAACAGCAGGATCATCTCCGCCGTCCACGCCCCCACGCCCTTCAGGGTACACAGCTGCCGGATGGCCTCCGCATCGCTGCTCTCCCGCACCGTTTCCGGGTCGAAGGCTCCGCTCTGAACTCGGAGGGCAAAGTCCGTGATGTAGGCCGCCTTGCGCCCGCTGATGCCCAGCGCCTGCAAGCCCTCCGGTCCCGCCGCCAGTACGCTCCCGGCGTCCACGGTCCCCAGCGCCTCCTGCATCCGCCGCCAGACGGTGGCCTGCGCCTTGGTGGAGATCTGCTGCCCCACGATGTGGTGTACCACGGCGGCGAACAGATCCGGGTCCACCTCCCGCCGGATCATCCCCACCCGGTCGATGACCTCCCCTAGCCGCTTGTCTCTGCTCCGCAGATACTGAAGCTCCGTCTCACCATACTCGAAATACATCTCTCCGCCCCCTGCCTGCATCCGTCCCTTTCGTCCAGAACATTTGTTTCAAATGTACCATACCCTCTCGCCGCTGTCAAGTCCCGCCGCCAAACGCCCCGTATCCCGACCTCCTTCACCCCAAAGGAGATTTTATTTGCGAATCCCGCCGCTCTATGGTGTGCGCTGGCGGCCAACATCGCCATGATGCCCGCCATCTCCGCCCTGCTGAGCGCCCTGTCGGCCGGGACGGCGGAGGGCCGGCCCTTTGCCGTGGCCGCCGGTGCGGCGGCCCTTGCGCTGGTGGTGCGCTGCTTCTGCGCCATAGGAGCCGCCGCCATGAGTTTCCACTCCTCCCATCGGCAGCAAAATACCCCGCCTGACTGGCGGGGTATTTTATTTACCGATCCTTTTTATCGATCCCTTACTTCTTTCTCTCCTCCAGCGAGTGAGCCAGCGTCAACAGGAAGTCGTGATCCGGCCACGGGAGGATGGCCTCCTCGGCCCGGCGGGTACACTCCTCCACGGCCGTGCGGCAGCCCTCCAGCCCCAGCACGTCCACGAAGGTGACCTTTCCCTCCTCTCGATCGGAACCGATGGGCTTGCCGAACACAGCCTCGTCGCCCACCACATCCAGCATATCGTCCCGGATCTGAAAGGCTAAGCCCAGCTTGTCGGCAAAGGCGATGGCCTGCTGCCGCATGGCCGCTGGCATCCCCGACGCCACGCAGCCCAATTCCGCCGCCGCCGAGATCATGACCCCGGTTTTCAGCCGGTACATCCCCGTCAACTCCTGTTGGGTGGATACACCGCACAGGGTATCGATCACCTGACCGGCCACCATACCGTCGGCGCCGGCGGCGTGGGACAGCACCCGGATGGCCTCCACCCGGCTCTCCGCCGACATACAGGGGGCCTCGGCAATAAGCCGAAAGGCCTCCGGCTGGAGGGCATCCCCCGCCAGCACCGCCAGCGTCTCGCCGTAGGCCTTATGGCAGGTAGGCTTTCCCCGCCGCAGATCGTCGTCATCCATACAGGGCAGGTCGTCGTGAATGAGGGAGTAGGTGTGGACCAGTTCCAGCGCACAGGCATAAGGCAGAGCCAGATGCCAGTCTATCCCACCCAGACGGGCCATCTCCAGCGTCAGCACCGGGCGGATGCGCTTGCCGCCGCCCAGAAGGCTGTACCGCATGGCCTCCTGCAATCTTCCATAGGGCTTGTCAGTGGAGAAAAGTCCCTCCAGATACTGCTCAATGGCCGCCTGATAGGCGGCATATCGGGTGTAAAAATCCATGGTCATTCCTCGCTTGCAAATTCCGTTTCCACCGGAGCGCCGTCGGGGCCCTTCATCAGCCGCACCACCTGCTGCTCCGCCTGATCCAGCTCCGTGCGGCAGGCTGCCGCCAGCCGGGTCCCCTCCTCGAACAGGGACAGGGACTGGCTCAGAGGCACGTCCCCCTTTTCCAGCCGGGTGACGATCTCCTCCAGCCGGGTCATATTCTCTTCAAAGGTCTTGTCTGCCATCACGCTTCCTCCTTTTCCGTTACCGTGCAGCGCAGGCCGCCCTGCGCCAGCCGCAAATGAATGGTATCCCCGGACTGCACCTGCGCCGCCGTCCGCAGCACTGCGCCGTCCTCCGTCCGGGCCATGGCGTAGCCCCGGCCCAGCACCTTCAGGGGGCTCAGGGCATCCAGCTTGGCCGCCAGTGCCGCAAAGCGCCGCTGCTCCTCCTGCCACTGGGCATTGGCCGCCGTCAGCAGCTTCTGCTGCACATAGTCCAGCTGGAGCCGCTTATCCTGCACAAAGGCCAGCGGGTCTGTCAGCACCCGCTTCTCCGCCAGTGCTTTCAGCCGCCGCTCCTGCCGCTCCAGCCCGTTCAGCGTCCCCTGGGCCATACGACTGCGGCAGCTGTCCAGCCGCTGCAGCAGCTCCGCCATGTCCGGCACGGCGATCTCAGCGGCGTTGCTGGGGGTGGAGGCCCGGCGGTCCGCCACGAAGTCGGCAATGGTCACATCCGGCTCATGGCCTACGGCAGAGATCACCGGGATCTCTGAGGCGTAGATGGCCCGTGCCACCCGCTCGTCGTTGAAGGCCCATAGGTCCTCCATGGAGCCGCCGCCCCGGCCGGTGATGAGCACGTCCGCCAGCTTCCAGCGGTTGGCGTAGCGGATGGCCCCTACGATCTCCGGCGGAGCCTCCACGCCCTGTACCCGCACCGGCAGCAGCAGCACCCTGGCAATGGGGTAGCGCCGCCGCAGGATGCGGATCATGTCGTGGATCGCCGCCCCGGCGGAGCTGGTGACGATGGCGATGCGCTGGGGATATCGGGGCAGAGGCTTCTTGTGTCCCTCGTCGAACAGTCCCTCCCGGTACAGCTTGTCCTTCAGCTGTTCAAAGGCCACATACAGATCCCCCACGCCGTCCGGCGACAGCTGGGAGCAGTAGAGCTGATAGGCCCCGTCCCGTGGGAACACGCTGATGCGGCCATAGGCGATGACCTGCATCCCGTTCCCCGGCCGGAACCGCAGCTTCATGGCGCTGCCCTTGAACATGACGCACCGCAGAGCGCCCTCCCCGTCCTTCAGGGTGAAGTAGTGATGCCCGGAGGGGTATATCTTATAGTTGGACAGCTCCCCCCGGATGTAGATGCCGGAGAGCTGAGGGATGCCGTCGATGACGTTTTTGATGAAGCCGTTGACCTCCGATACGGTATAGATCTGGCCTTCCATCGCTTCCTCCTTTCGCAGAATACAGTGCAGGCAGAGCAAGCGCACCTGCTCTGCCTGTGATGTGTCAGTCCTTGACCTCTTCCCGCAGGAAGCTGGCCAGAATGCCGTTGATGAATTTCACCACCTCGGCGGACTCGTACTTGCCGGCGATCTGCACCGCCTCGCTGATGGCCACACCGTGGGGGATATCCGGCATATACAGGATCTCATACATGGCCACCCGCATGACGGCAGAGGCCATCAGAGGGATGCGCTCGAAACGCCAGCCCTGTGCGTACCGGGCGATGTAGTCGTCCAACTCCGCCGCATGGTCCGCCACACCCGCCACCAGACGGCGGATATACTGCTCCTGCTTGGCGTTGGGGGCATCGGCGTACAGCCCGCACTCCGGCGCCAGCTCCGCAAAGCACTCCGGCGCCAGCCGCCGGTCCAGAAACTCCCCCACCGGGAGGTCCGTAAAATTCCATTCATACGCCAGATGGGCGGCGATCTCCCGTGCCGTGTTGCGTGTCATACCCGTTTCGTCCTTTTCTCTCGTATCCTATGTCTGCTCAGTCGAAGCTGATGCCGCCCACATGGACGTTGACCGCCTTCACCGGGAAGCCGGTCATGCCCTCCAGCGCCGAATAGACGGCGTTCTGGACCTTCTGAGCCACCTCAGCGATGGCAAAACCGTAGCGGATCATGAGAAACAGGTTCACCACCACGCCGTCCTCGGCCATCTCCACCCGGACGCCCTTGGCGGTCATCTTCTTGCCGCCCACCAGATCCGCCATATTGGCGTTGAGCAGGCCGCCCACGCCCTCCGTCTCCAGCGCCACAGAGCTGGAGATGGACGCCACCACATCCTCGGAGATCTGGATGGTACCCATGCTCTCCTGACGGGTGATATACTCTTTATTTTCAGCCATAGCAATCTTACTCCCGTTCTTTTGGTATATTCGAATCATTGGTATTATACCATCGGCAGCGGGAAAATACAACCACTAATTTGCCTCCATGATCTTGATCTGCTCCGGGGTGTAGTCCGTCTCGTTGACCACAATGTCCTTGATGCGAGCCACGTCCGCCGTGTTCAGTCCCGTCTCCGGAGCCGCCACCACCACGCTGACGCTGTCCTCCCCCATGAACACCACGCAGTCGGCGTAGCCCTTGGCCGTCACCAGACTCTCGATCTGGGACTCGGCCACCGTGTACGACGCCAGCACCTGCAAGGTCCGGGATGCCTCGTTGAGAACACTCTCCTCGGCGTTTTCGTCGCTCTCCGCCTCCTGCAGCATATGGATGGCGTTGTCCCGTGCCTGCTTGCGGCTGAGCCGTGCCGTGGCGAAATAATCGTCCTCCGCCGGGGCCGGATCCCCTGCCGTCTCCTCATTGGCGTTGACCAACTCCGACTGGCCCAGCACCTTGTTGTCCTTGACGCTGTCGCTGTACCGCCAGTTCATGTACACCGCACCGCACACCAGCAGCAGTACCGCCGCCGCCACACCTCGCCGTTTCCACACCGTTTTCATATCCGTCCCTCCTGTTATTGTTCCCATTGCACCACTGTGATCTTCTCCGTGGACAGCCCCGTCAGCGCCGCCACGGCCTCCGTCACCGCCAGACGCACGGCACTGCTGCCGGCCCCCTGACACACCACCACCGCTCCCTGATACACCGGGTAGTCCTGCCGGGTCACCAGCGCCTCCTGCCAGCCGCTGCCCCGGTTCACCGTCACCGGCTGGCTCCGCTGCCGCAGACTGCCCTCCTCCTGCTCCAGATCCATGTCCTGAGCCAGCTGGAGGGTGGGGCCGGTCTTTAAGCTCAGCATCACCTGTACCCGGCCCACGCCGCTCATTCTGCCCAGCAGCTGGGCCATGCGCCGCTCCGTCTCCTCCAGCGAATAGAGCTGGGTATCGTCGCTCGTCTGCCGCTCCTGTCCGCTGCTCTTGCCCGTGGGCAGAAGCAGCAGCAAAAGGCCCGCCAGCAGCACCAGCCCCACGGCCCGGTATTTCCGGAAGATATCCCTTAGCTTTTCCCTGTCCATCCCTCACTCCTCCGGCTGCCAGCTCTGGCGGGAGGCCGGGATACCCAGCTCCTGCGCCATGTAGTCCGACAGCACCTGATCCCTTTCCACGTCCAGCGACGCCCCATAGGGCAGGGGCAGGCCATCCTCCGTGCGAACCTCCACCTGCACCCGGCAGTCGATGCCCAGCGACGCCGCTTTTTCCGATATATATGCGGCGGTGCGGTCGGCTATGTCCCCGGACAGGCTATTGGCATAGGCCGCCTGATACGCCTCCGTCTGCCGGTCCATCTCCCGCTGATACGTCTCGTACCGCCACGTCAGCTCCTCCCACCGCACCCGCAGCAGTGGCTGCACCACCGCCAGCAGCAGGATCAGTCCTCCCGCCAGCCCGGCAATGCGGCGGATGGTCTCCCCCTTGGGCAGCATCGCCGTCAGCAGGGACACCGCCAGCGCCGCAGCGGTCAGGCCCAGCAGCCACCCTTGAAGCATCTCCATCATGGCGTCACCACCAGAATGGCCGAGGAGATGGAGATGAGCAGCAGCAGGGCGCAGCTGCCGGTCATACCCAGCATCAGGCCGAACACGCCACCCAGCGCATCAATGAGCTTCGCCAGCTCCGGAGCGGCGGTCATCCCCGCCAGAAACGCCGTCAGCTTGTACAAAAGATACTGCACCCCCAGACGTACAAAGGGTCCCAGACACGCCGCCAGCACCCCCAGCAGGCCGAATACCCCGATGGCGTTTTTCACCACGCCCGCCCCGGCCAGCACACTGCCCGCCGCATCGGAGAGGATGCGTCCCACCACCGGCATGGCCCCTACGGCGGAGCGGGTCGCCTGCACCATCAGGGCGTCCGCCGAGGTGCTGACGGCCCCGGACAGTGTCAGGTAGCCGGTAAACAGCACCAGTGAGCCCGTCAAAAGCCACGTCACCACCCGGCTGGCCGCCTTGGCGACGATCCCCAGCCCGTGCCGGGGCAGCATGGCATCCGCCGTGGCCGCCGCCGCCAAAAAGTACGTCATAGGCAGCAGTAGTCCCCGGATGAGGGTAATGAGGGCATCGGCAAAGCACACGGCGATGACCTGTCCCGTTCCGGCGGTAACAGCGCCCCCTCCGGCGGCCACAGCGGCGGCCAGCGTCGGCAGCAGCGCCTTGGAGAACACGTCCAATTCCTCGATGGTCTGGGTCCCCAGCCCCAGCAGGCTCTTCATGCTGCCCAGCGACAGCACCGCAATGGCCGCCGCCCCGGCCATGGGCAAAAAACGGCGCATGGGGCTCTCCGGGGTACGAAGCACGGCATCCGCCGCCCCGCACAGCAGCACCACCCCTAAGATCAGCACCGCTCCCCGCAGGTTCCCCCGCAGAGCCTCCCCCAGAAGAGTCGTCCCCTGCTCCAGCAGAGCGGCGATGCCGCCGGAAAAGTCCTTTCCCTCCAGTTCCTCCGCCGCCGGGGGAGTGGCGTCCGTCACCTCCTGCGGCAGGTCCGCCGCCCACGCAGGTACCATCGCCAGAAGCAGCAGGCACATCAGCCACACCGCCCTTACAGCAGCGACCGCAGCACCTCCCACGCTGCCTGCATCAGGGGCAGCACCGCCAGCAGCGCCCCCATGGCCCCGGCCATCTCCACCGCCGAGGCCACGGCGCTCTCCCCGGCATCCCGGCACAGATCTGCGCCGATGCGGGTCACCACGGCGATGCCCGCCGTTTTCAGCAGGGGGAGAAACAGCGTGGAGGAGATCTCCACCGCCGCCAGCAGGTCCTCCAGAAAGGCCCATACCTCCCGCACGCCACGGACGGCTGCCAGCGCCGCCGCCCCGCATACCGCCACGGCCAGCAGCAGCGCCAACTCCGGCGTATGCTTTTTCAGCAAAGCGGCCAGCACGGCGCCCAGCAGTCCCAACGCCACGATCTGCCATACAGCCTCCATCTCTTATAACCCAAACAGCGTCTTGACCAGCTGGAACAGGTCGCTGATCTGCTGCACCAGCATCATCAGTACCACCACCAGACCGGCCAGCGTGGTCATCATAGCCTGCTCCTCCCGGCCGCTGCGTACCAACAGCAGGTTCAGCACCGCCACCAGGATCCCCACCGCTGCGATCTTGAAAATCAGGTCCACATCCATTGCTCGTCCTCAAATCAGCAGGATCAGCAGCAGGCCCGCCCCGGAAAACAGCCCCGCAAACCAGAGCTTTTCCCGCTGGCGGCTCTCCTGCTCCAGTCCTCTCCGCAGTTCCGTCAGCTCCCCGGCGGCCCATGTCAGCTCACCCAATATCCTCTGCTCGTCCCCCTCCGGCTCCAGCCGCCGCAGGATACGACCACCCTCCCCGGAGAGAGCCGCAAAGCCCTGCCGCCATGCCGCCGGAAGAGAGATGCCCTCCTCCAGCGCCGCCAGCACCGCTCCATAGTACGGTCCCGCCAATGGGCGCTGCCGCTGAGCCGCCAGCAGCCGCAGCAGCGTCTCCCGCCGGAAGCGAATGGCGGAGGCCATCTGCTCCAGCGACGCCGCCAGCTCCTCCAGCAGCCGCAGCTGCCGCCGCTGGGCCTGTACCAGTCCCAGCCACAGCCACAGGGCGCCTCCCAGCAGCAGAAGGCTCCCCAGCACGTCCCTTACCACAGTTCCTCCACCAGATACTGCCGCTGCCCCTCCTCCCGCCGGATGGTCACCAGCTTTTCAAAGACCTTCTCCTTCAGCAGATGGGAAAACAGCGGCCTTCTCCCCAGCTCCCGCCGGTCAGCAGCATGGATGGTGGCCAGAAACCGCACCCCGCAGTTGGCGGCAGCGGACATGGCCATCAGATCCTCCCGAACAGTGATCTCGTCCACGGCAATGACCTGCGGGTTGGCCGACCGCAGCAGAATGGGGATGCCCAGCGCCTTGGGACAGGCGTCCAGCACATCGGTGTGGCTGCCCAGCGCCATCTGGGGGATGCCCTGAAACATGACGGCGATCTCCCCCCGCTCGTCCACCACCGCCACCCGATGGGGCGACACGCCCTCTGCACCGTCGGACAGTCCCCGGATCAGATCCCGCAGCAGGGTGGTCTTGCCCAGTCCCGGTGGGGCCAGAAGAAGGGTGCTGCAAAAGCTGCCCTCCCGGAACAGCTGGGGCAGCACCTCCGTCGAAAGCCCCGGCTGCTCCCGTGCGATACGGATGGTAACGGAGGAGATATCCCGCAGATTGGTGTTGACCCCGTCCCGCAGCACCGCCGTACCGCACACGCCGATGCGGAAGCCGCCCCGTGCCGTGAGATACCCCCGGCTCAGGGTATCCGCCGCCGCATACCGGGAGTAGTCCGTCACCCCGTCGCACAGCTGCTCCAGCTCCGTTTGAGTCACCACCGGGTAGGGCCGCTCCCGTGCCGCCGGCACCTCCCCTCCCCGCAGCAGCAGCGTCAACGTCTGCCCGGCCCGCAGCCGCAGCTCCTCCGCCTCCGCCTGCTGCTCCTCCGGCACCTGACGGCACAGCCGCTGCCATCGCAGCGGCAGCAGCGCCGCCGCCTGCTGATACCGCCGGATGGCGTATGCCTCGTCCACACGCTCCACGCCCTTTCCTCTGTGATGCTCCACTATATGCTCGTCCCGACCCAAGTATGCCGCCCGTCTCATTTGTGCATTTCGTTAATTTGTATACCTCTTTTTAGGTTAAAATGACGAAGTTTGTGAAGTTTTCAATCCCTTCTCCACTTGACTTCCGCCGCCCAACAGGCTATAATTTGCCGTCGTAGAAAAAGTGAGAGAAAAGAGCGTAAACTATGGAAAAATCTCAGAATAGAAAACCTTTTCAGGCCCTTCGTGACCTGTTCCACCCGGTGGACCTGACCCACGGCACCTGCTGGCGCACCATTTTGCAGTTCTCCCTGCCGGTGATCCTGTCGTACCTGCTGCAGCAGGTGTATACCATCAGCGACGCCGCCATCGTGGGCCAAACCCTGACGGCGCAGGAGGTGGCCGGCGTCAACGACACCGCCTCGTTGGTGTTCATCTTCCTGCAATTCGCCTTCGGCGTCAGCGCCGGGTTCTGCGTCATCACCTCCTGCTGCGTGGGCTGCCGGGATCAGGCCGGTGTGCGCCGCTCCATGGCCGCCCAGCTGGTGCTGTCGGCGGGGCTGACGGTGCTGCTGACAGCTCTGGCGCTGGTGCTGCTGAACCCCATGCTGGCCTGGATCAACGTGACGCCGGAGAACCCGGAGGTATACCGGGCCGCCTACACCTACTGCGGCATCATCTTCGCCGGCATCGGCGCCCAGCTGTTTTATAACTTCATCTGCTCCTTCCTGCGGAGCATGGGCGACTCCGTAACGCCGCTGCTGTTCCTGCTGGGCTCCACGGTGCTGAATGTGGCTCTGGATCTGCTGTTCATTCTGGTGCTGCACTGGGGCGTGGCCGGAGCCGCCGGAGCCACCGTCACCGCCCAGCTCATCAGCACCGTGGCCTGCTTTGCCTATGCCTTTTCCAAGTACCCGGACCTGCGGCTCCACAAGGAGGACTGGCGCATCACCGGACTGGACCTGAAGCGTCATATTGTTCAGGGCGTGCCGCTGGGCCTCCAGTTCTCCGTGCTGGCCATCGGCATCATCGTCATGCAGAGCGTGGTGGTGAAGTTCGATATGATCGACGGCCAGATGGTGTCCCACGCCGCCCAGAACGGCTTCGGCGCCGCCAACAAGCTCAATAGCCTCATCATGACCCCGGTGAACGGCCTTGGCACCGCCATGACCAGCTTCACCGCCCAGAATCTGGGTGCCGGGTACACCCACCGCATCCGCAAGGGCATCCTGCAGGGTCTGGTCATGGCCGCCATCATCGGCGTCTGCTCCGTAGGGCTGGGTCTGCTCCTGACCATCGACGGCGCATATCTCCACATCTTCCTCAGCGCCGACAAGGTCACCGCCGACACCATCCGCTTCGGCAACCACTTCCTGTATGTGGACTTCTCCATGTACCTGCTGCTGTGCTTCCTGTTCGTGATCCGCAACTGCGTGCAGGGCATCCAGCGAGCCCCCTTCGTGCTGTGGGCCGGAGCATCCGAGCTGATCGCCCGTGTGGCCATCTGCCTGACCCTCCCGGCCCTGCTGTCCGGCGGCGTGGTCAGCGCCCAGTCCCCTGAGCTGGCCTTCTACGCCCTGTGCGCCGCCGATCCTCTGGCGTGGCTGGCGGCGGATCTGGCGCTGCTGCTGCCGTTCTTCAAGAATATGATGCACAGGAATTACCAATATCTCTATGGCGGCGTGGAGCAGCATTTGTTGGGAAAATGATCCTCATTCCGCCAAAAAAGGGACAGGCGCTGCACAGCAGCGCCTGTCCCTTTTCACTTTCTTCAGGCTTCCTCGTCCGGCCGGTACTCCAACAGATCGCCGGGCTGGCAGTCCAAAGCATGGCAGAGCTTGTTCAGCGTCTCCACCCGCACCGCCTTGGCCTTGCCGGTTTTCAGAATGGAGAGATTGGCCATGGTGATGCCCACCCGCTCCGACAGCTCCGTCAGACTCATTTTCCGCCGGGCCAGCATTACGTCAATGTTGAATACGATCATGCTCCGCCCTCCTTAAATGGTCATGTCGTTCTCCTCACGGAGAGCGGCGGCGTCACCGATGAGACAGCTGAGCACATAGCACACGATCCCCACCGCCGCGCAGCAGAAGATGACCATGGGGGTGATGATAATGGTCAGCGGAGCGCTGCCGGCCCCCATAAAGGCCAGCACGAACATCCCCGCCGGAAAGATCAGCGCATCGGCAAAGGCCAGACGGGAGATGCTCCGCATATCCCGTGCATTCCGCCGGGTGAAGGCCCCCTCCGGGGCGCTGATGCTGCCGAAGATGCGCCAGCAGGGGAGCATGGCCCCGAAGATGGGCAGGGCGAACAGCCACGCCCAGATGAGGCAGGGCCAGTAGGCCCAGGTGAATTCCGGGTCCGCCTGCTGCACCCCCTGCCCGTAGGAGGGCAGGAACCAGAGGAAAAATATCCCGCACAGCACCGCCGCCGCCAGCAGCACCACCCGCAGCAGGGTGGTCATGGTTTTGGTATTCATAAGGCTCACTCCTTTCCTTGTTGTGCCTATCATATCAGCATATTTTCTGTTTGTCAACTATTTTTTATTGTTTTACGATAAATATTTTCTGTTTATCTAATCTGCAAATCAGGGGGTTGCATTTTGGCGCAGGATGTCGTATACTATCCTTTAGAAACAACCGAATAGCTGTCTTCGAGGCGGGGTGTGATTCCCCACCGGCGGTATAGTCCGCAAGCGGCGCAAGCTGCATGAACCGGTGCGATCCCGGTACCGACAGTATAGTCTGGATGAGAGAAGGCGTGTATGGCATTTTCGTGATGCTCTTTTTTGATGCGTACACCTTGGAAGGCAAGCCTTTCCGGGGGTTTACTACATTAAAAGGGAGTATTTTTTTATGACTCAGAAGCAAAAGACCCATCACCTTGCCGTGGCCGCCATGCTGTGCGCCGTGGCCTTCGTCCTCCAGTTCATCGAGTTCTCCATCCCCCTGATCCCCTCCTTCGTGAAGCTGGATCTGTCGGATCTGCCTGCCCTGCTGGGTACCTTCTCGCTGGGACCTGTGTACGGCGTGGTGATCCAGTTGGTGAAGAATCTGCTGCACCTGCCCTTCGGCTCCAGCGCCGGCGTAGGTGAGCTCAGCAACTTCCTGCTGGGCAGCGTGTTCGTGCTGGTGGCGGGCCTTGTGTACCGGCGGCATAAGAGCCGCAGATCGGCCCTGTGGGGCTCCCTGCTGGGCGCCGTGCTGATGGCGCTGGTGAGCCTGCCTTCCAACTATTTCGTGGTGTACCCGGCCTATGAGGTCCTCTACGGTCTGCCCATGACGGGCATCATCGGGATGTATGAGGCCATCATGGGTTCCATCGCCCACGTCCCCACCGGCAATTCCCTCTTCAACTGCCTGCTGGTGTTCAACGTCCCCTTTACCCTGTTCAAGGGTCTGCTGGATGTGGGCATCTGCTTCCTCATCTACAAGCCCCTGTCCCCCCTGCTGCACAAATAACATCCGTAAGCCCGAAACGCAGTCCTCCGTTCTCTCAGGGGACTGCGTTTTTCTCTTGTGCAGCGGCGCAGGCCGTGGTATAATAGAACATATGATTGACTTCGAGGAGGTGTGCCGCCATGGGCGACCGGGTGATTTTGCACTGTGACCTGAACTGCTTTTTTGCCTCGGTGGAGCTGCTGAGCCACCCCGATCTGCGGGACATCCCCACCGCTGTCTGCGGCGACCCCGCCTCCCGCCACGGCATCATTCTGGCCAAGAACGAGCCCGCCAAGCGGCTGGGCATCCAGACGGCGGAGACCATCTGGCAGGCCAAGAAGAAGTGTCCCGGCCTGGTGCTGCTGCCGCCCCACCACGGCCTGTACCGGGAGTACTCCCGGCGGGTCAACACCATCTATGAGCAGTATACCGATCTGGTGGAGCCCTTCGGCATCGACGAGAGCTGGCTGGACATCACCGGCAGTATGCACCTCTTCGGCGGCGACCCCAAGACCATTGCCGACGCCCTGCGCCGGCGGCTGCGGCAGGAGCTGGGGCTGACCATCTCCGTGGGCGTGTCCTTCAACAAGGTGTTCGCCAAGCTTGGCAGCGACTATAAAAAGCCCGATGCCACCACCGTCATCAGCCGGGAAAACTGGCAGAATATCGTCTGGCCCCTGCCGGTGGGGGACCTGCTGTTCGTGGGCCGGGCCGCCGGACGGGTGCTGCACCAATACGGCGTGGAGACCATCGGTCAGCTGGCGGCCTGCTCCCCCCAGATGCTGGAGACGCTGCTGGGAAAGCTGGGTCTCCAACTCCACGAGTACGCCAACGGGCTGGACGGCAGCCCCGTCCGCCCGGCGGGCCAGCAGGAGCCGGTGAAATCCGTGGGCAACGGCACCACCTTCCCCAAAAACCTCACCCGCTGGGAGGAGGTGCAGCGTGGTCTGGCGGTGCTGTCCGACAGCGTGGCCATGCGGCTGCGGCAGCAGGGGCTGTACTGCGGCGGCGTGTCCGTGTCCCTGCGGAACGCCCAGTTCCGCACCGTGTCCCGGCAAATGCGGCTCCCGGCCCCCACCCACTTGATGAAGGACATCTGGCAGGCGGCCATGGAGCTGACCCGGCGGCTGTGGAAGGCCCCGGAGCCGGTACGGATGCTCACCGTCACCGCCCTGTATATCACCGACAGCGCCGACTCCTTCCAGCAGCTGGATCTGTTGGAGGCCCCGGTGGTCACCCAGCAGCAGGAAAAGCAGGAGAAGCTGGAGCGCACCATGGACGCCATCCGTGGAAAATACGGCCGGGGTTCCATCTCCTTCGGCCTGCCGGGAGAAGAGCGGGCCGGCTGGGACGACTGACCCATAGCGCCGCACAGGGGCAGGGCCATCCCCTGAGATACCCCTGAGGTTTTCCCCGCAAGATTGTCCTCCCTGAGAACCATTTCCATCCAGCGCAGCGCAAAAAGCATGTCCGCATAAAAAGCGCAGTCGCATAAGAATGTGGCCGTATAAGAATATCGCCGTGTAAAGGACGCAGCTGCGTAAAATGCGCCTGCGTAAAGGGTTCAGCTGCGTAAAAGCGTGACTGTGTAAAGGCTTCGTCCGCATAGAAAAGCATGACAGCGCAAAAGCACGACCGCATGAAAGGACTGCACAAAAGAGTGGCCGCATAGGCGGTACAGAGGCGTAACTGCATAAAAACATGGCCGCATAAGCGGTATAACTGCGTAACTGCATAAAAATATGACGGCATAGAAGTGTGTCGGCGCAAAAACGTAACTGCATAAAAAAGAGACGCACCCGCAGGTGCGTCTCTTTTTCACGCCGGGATGCCCCGGCCTTGGATCACAAAATGGCTTACAGCTTCTCCCGAACCTTGGCGGCCTTGCCGACACGGTCACGCAGGTAGTAGAGCTTGGCACGACGGACATAGCCGTGGCGCACGGTCTCCACCTTCACGATAGAGGGAGAGTGAACGGGGAACACCTTCTCCACGCCCACGCCGTAGGAGATACGACGGACGGTGAAGGTCTCCTCGATGCCGCCGTGCTTCTTGGCAATGACGGTACCCTCGAACACCTGAACACGCTCACGGGCGCCTTCCTTGACCTTCACGTGGACACGGACAGTATCGCCCACTTCCACCTGAGGCACGTCATTCTGCAGCTGCTTTTCATTCAGTGCTTTGATGAGATCCATGGATTTTTCCTCCTAAATTATAGGCGTTCATGCCGTCATTTCCGTGGCGCCCCACCTTTTTCGGGACACCGGCGACAGAGGACCGCCCTTTTCATGCCATAGTAGAATATCACAGATGTCCGCCAAATGCAAGCATTATTTCCTGTTTTGACAAAAAAAGTATCGAAAAAAAAAGTATCGAAATAGGCTCCAACAAGCCCATTTCCCCTTGTTCATCCATGTACGCCAGCATGATACGGTCGAAAATCACTCGTCCTCCTGCAAAAGATCCCGCAGCTCATACAGCCGCAGCCGGGCGGATGCGTCCGTGGGGTCTTGGGCCAGAGGCTCCATCACGGCGATGAGCTCCGGCAGATGGGCCTTGGCCCGGTCAGGATATAGCAGCAGCTGCCCGTAAACGGCGCTGCATACGGCATCGCTCCCCTGCTCCGGCAAAAGGGCGCAGGCCTGCCGGAAGGTGTGGAAGGCCGCCACGCCGCCCCAGTAATCGCCGTCATCCCCGTGGACCTGATCGTCCGAAAAGCGGGTACAGGTCTCCGCCGCTCCGGAGCGGGCCAATGACACAATATCTGCGTGGTCTCGCAGCGCACCCTGCCACAGGAGACAGAACACCATGGTGGCCAACGTCGTCAGGGACAGCAAAACTAAGGGCCGTCGCTTCATCGGGGCATCCGCCTTTGTTTCTCTGTCCCCATTGTACCAAAAAGTACCGGAGCCGTCCATCAAAACGTCCACTGATGCGTCCGTTATATGTCCGCAATCCGTCCATTTTTACGGGCAAAATCACGCCCGGAGGGAAAAAGCATCCCTCCGGGTGGTACAGCTTTTCTACCGGAAAATTTCCCCTGCCTCGTCCAGCAGCTCCCGGCGGCGGACCCGAACAAAGTCCGGGGACAGGTCCGGCCGGTAGCGGGCGATAGCCTTTTCCAGCAGCTGGGGGTTCAGGCCGGGGTTCTGCGCCCGGACCGTTACCGCCGCCCGGAGAAGATTCTCCTCCTCCGCAAAGGCGATGCTCCGGATCATGGGGGCGATATCCACCTCCGCCAGCTGCTTGCGCTTGGTGCGCTTTTCGATCAGCAGCTCCGGGCGGTGAAACAGCTCTGTCAGCGCCTCTGCGGCGCCCTCCGGCACACCGTGGTCGTACTCCAGCTCCATATCCGCCTGCAAATACGCCAGCTCCCGCACCGGGCGCTTGGCCTCGTAGCAATCCAGCACCCGCAGCCCCTCCGGCAGGCCCTCGTTGAGCTTTTCGGCAATGCCGCTGCCGTCGGTATCCTGCGTCACCTCGAAGTCCAGCAGCTCGCAGTCGCTGGACTGGGCCACCGGCAGGGGCAGCACAATGGAGATGATGGGATGGGGGTGGAAGCCCTGAGAGTGCTTGATCTCCAGTTCCGTCCGGGGAAAGGCCCGCTGCACCGTCCGCAGCAGATCCAAATGGGAGATATAGGCCGCCGTCCCCTCCTTCACGAATAGAAGCCGCAGCTTAGACATCGCACTTCCCCCCTACCAGTCGATTGGCGCCGCAGCCGTTGCAGTGGGTGCGGCAATCCGGGGTGGTGACCCCGGCAAAGGCACGCTCCCGCTCCCGGCGGAGGTATGCCGTGGTGACGCCGCTGGAGATCATGTCCCAGGGCATCTTTTCATCCAGCGAACGGGTGCGGTTGGCGTAGAAGTGGGGATCCAGCCCGCACTCCTCAAAGGCCTCCAGCCAGCGATCCAGCGAGAAATACTCCTCCCACGCATCCAGCTTGGAGCCCTTGCGCCACGCCGTCTCCAGCACCTTGCACATCCGGCGGTCGCCACGGGCCAGCACAGCCTCCAGAAAGCTGGTGTCGGAGTCGTGCCAGTTATAGGTGACGGTTTTGGTCTTGATGGCCTCCCGCAGCAAGGCCACCCGCCGCTCATACTCCTCCTTGGAGATCTGCGGCTCCCACTGAAAGGCCGTATGGGGCTTGGGAACGAACCACGATGTGGAGACGGTGATGCGGACGCCCCGGTTTTTATTGCTGGCACTCTCCCGCCATGTATGCATGACACGGGCCGCCAGATCGGCAATGCCCAGCACGTCCTCGTCGGTCTCCGTGGGCAGGCCCAGCATGAAGTACAGCTTCACGGCGTTGTAGCCCCCGGCAAAGGCCGTGCGGCAGGACTGAAGCAGATCCTCCTGGGTGACATTTTTATTGATGACATCCCGCAGCCGCTGGGTACCGGCCTCCGGGGCGAAGGTCAGGCCGCTCTTGCGGCCCTTGGCCAGCCGCTCCATCAGGTTCATGGAGAAGTTGTCCGCCCGCAGACTGGGCAGGGACAGATTCACATGGCGCTGCTGACAGAAGTCCTCCAGCTGGTCGCACAGCTGGGTCAGGGGCGGGTAGTCGCTGGTGGAGAGGCTGGACAGCGTCACCTCCTGATACCCGGAGCCGTCGCAGCTCTCCACGGCATACTGGGCGCACAGGGCCTCGCTGCGGTTGCGGACCGGGCGGTACACATACCCCGCCTGACAGAACCGGCAGCCCCGGATGCAGCCCCGGAACAGCTCCAGCATCACCCGATCCTGCACGATCTCCGTGGAGGGGACGATGGTCTGAGTGGGGAAAAAGGACTTGTCCATATCGTGGACGATACGCTTGGTGACCACCGTCGGAGCGCCCTCCAGCGGCGTGATCTCCGCCACGGTGCCGTCGTCATGATACGTCACCTCGTACAGGCTGGGGACGTAGATGCCCGGCAGCTGGGCCGCCGCACGGAGAAACTGCATCTTACTCCAGCCCTCCCGGCGGGCCTTGCGGTGCAGCTCCACCAACTCCACGGTGATGTCCTCCCCCTCCCCCAGACTCACCAGATCGATGAAGTCGGCAATGGGCTCGGCGTTATACATGGCGGTACCGCCGGCGATGACCAGCGGCGTCAGGCCGGTGCGCTCTGCACTGTGGATGGGGATGCCCGCCAGATCCAGCATATTCAGAATGGCAGGAAAGGCCATCTCATAGCCCACGGAAAAGGCCACGATGTCAAAGTCCGTGATAGGCTCTCCGGACTCCAGAGCAAACAGGGGCATCCCGGCCCGGCGCAGCTCCTCTTCCATGTCGCCCCAAGGGGCAAAGACCCGCTGGCACCACACGCCGTCCATGTTGTTCATGACGCCGTAGAGGATCCGCATTCCCAGATTGGACATCCCGATCTCATAGGTGTCCGGGAAGCAGAAGGCAATGCGGGTATCCACCTGCGCCGGGTCCTTCTTCACGGCGTTATATTCCCCGCCCACATAGCGGGCAGGCTTCTGCACTCGCGGCAGAATACGTTCCAATCGTTTATCCACGGTATATCTCCTGTATTCTTTGGTTTAACATCTTATTTTACCCGTTTTATCCCCCTTTGGCAAGCTTTATTTCCCGCAGATTCCATCCGGTCAGCCCCACGGCCCCCACCAGCAGAAAGGGGCTGCCCCCCAGCCGCCAGATGAGCCCTCCTCCCCCCAACAGCAGAGCCAGCGACACCGCAAGGCTCACCGCCGACAGTACCCGCTGGGCGGTATAGGGTTCTGTCAGCCACGCCAGCGCCAGCCACAGGATACGGCCGCCATCCAGCGGCAGGGCAGGCAGCAGGTTGAAGACCCCCAGTACCAGCTGCGCCCCGGCAAAGAGGTACAGCGGCTCCCACCACCGGCCCAGAAGGCCAATCGCCGCCGCCAGCAGCAGATTGCTCACCGGGCCTGCGGCGGCGGCCAGCAGCTCGCCGCCGTAGGAGATGCGGCGGTCATCCACCTGCATCTCGGCGCCGAATACGGTGATATGCAGTCTTTGGATCCGGCCTCCTACCCTTCGCAGCACCAACCAGTGGCCCAGCTCATGGCACACCGCCGCCGACAGGATAGCCCCCAGCAGCAGTGGGGAGGCCAGCCACACGAAGGCCGCCAGCAGCAGCGGCACCCCCGGCGAGATCCGCAGGCGCTCAGCCAATGCCATAGTAGGCGGGATCCAGATAGACGGTGTCCTTCTGGATGGCGAAGTGGAGGTGCGGGCCGGTGGCGTTGCCGGTCTCCCCCACCTCGGCAATGGGATCGCCCAGCGCCACCTGCTGGCCGGAGGAGGCGGTGATACGGCTGCAATGGGCATACAGGGTGGTAAAGGCCCCGGCGTGGGACACGGTCACATAGTTGCCCAGTTGGCTGCTGTCCCCCACCGCCGTGACGGTGCCGTCAGCGAAGCTGGAGATGACGGTCCCGGCATCGGCGGCGATGTCCGTGCCGTAGTGGAAGGCGTTCTCCCGCCATCCGAAGCCGTCGGTGACGGTCCCCTGCACCGGGGCGGCATAGGCAAAGCCCAGCACCTGCTGGGTCAGGCACACGTCCTCTGGGGTGTTCTCCGCCGTGTAGGTGGCTGCGGCGGGCTGCGCCTGCCGGGGGCCGAACACCGCCGTGTAGGCGTCGTCCAGCGCTCCGGTCAGAGAGCCGTCAAAGGCATGACCTACGGCCGAAAAGGCCGCCGTAAAATCTGTGTCGCCGCCCATCAGCGTCAGCAGTCTCTGGCGGTAAGGCTCCAGCGTGTCCGGGGCCGTCAGCTTTATGGCCACCACCCCCAGCAGCAGCGCTCCGCACACCACCAGTTGCCACAGGCGGCCCACGGCGGGTCGGGGCCTCCGGCCTGCGGTGGGCCTGCGCTGCGGTGTGCGGCGGGCCATCGGGCGGCGCAGAGGCTGCTCGTGTGCCAGTGTGCGGCGGGCGGGCCGGCGGTGCTTTGTCTCGGTCATGCCATCCCCTCCTTTTGCGTTCAGTGTATGCGCCCTTCGGGCAGAGCAGAACCTCCGGGGCGGAGGGAAATTTCCCTCTTGACAGAAACGTTTCTGCACCGTATAATAGTTAGGCTGACGGGGTGTAGCGCAGCTGGTAGCGCGCTTGGTTCGGGACCAAGAGGCCGGGGGTTCAAGTCCCCCCACTCCGACCATAATGAGGAGACAAAAAAGATGTCTCCTGCGAAAAGCCCGATTATATCGGGCTTTTTTGCTACCCAAACGGCGATTTTTCTCTGTACCAAAACGCAGATGTAAAATCGCCGTTTTCCCTTTGTGGATAGACTTGAACTCCCGAAAAGTAAATATCAGATACTCAGGCAGATAGAAATCAAAAATCTATCTGCCTTTTTTATTACCCTAAAAAGGAGAAATCAGATATGCTACAGAAAGAATTATCCAAACGGCTCAGGGATCGGTACGACACCAAGATGGACGGCAACGGATGGTTGGAGGTGTCCTCGGACGGCATCCCCCTCTGCCGGATAAAATACAACGGTCAATTTCTAAGCAACGCCGACCAAAACCTCTCGGATGAATACCGCAGTAAAATTGCAGACATTCAAGATGAGATTTCTACGGTGCGGGAATATGTCGGTCTCTACGAACACGCACCGCAGATGAAGGCGGCGGATGTTTCGGAGTACCGACAGCTTGCCTCCTTCGGAGATACTGTATTGGCGGCAACCTACAGTGAAAAGAACGGCTTTATGTTCTGTACCTGGAAACAGAATGCAGACGGCGACTCGGTGTTCTGGGGAGATTACTCGCCGAACTATGAATATGTCAAGGAAGCCTTTGCCGTGCGCTCCGGTCTCGTCAGCAAACACCGCCTGTTCAGTGAGAAAGAATCGGCAGACCTTTGTCGCTGTGTGGACTTTGCCAAAGGCAACTGCGAAACGCTGACCTATGAGCAGGAACGGCAGCTCGATAAGCTCCAAGAAAAGCTCACGGACGGATACCCCTCCCTCGAAGCCGGGCCGCCGACCTTTGAACAGTCGGCAGCTTCACAACAGAATATGTAATACTATCAATCGCCCTTCGGTTACACAAAAGCCGGAGGGCTTTTTCTATTTCGGAACAAGGAGAAAAACCATGACCATATTTTCAGATAACCCCTACGACCGCCGAATGGAACGGCTGATGATGACCGTTCCGAATTTTGCACCGAGAGGTGTGGGCTTCCGTTTTGCCGAAGCACAAATATTCATCACGGCAACCGCCGCCACACCCACGGAGATACTGACGGCCACCATGCAACAGATACGCTGTCCGCCTTTCCGTAAGAGATTCAATGAATATATAGAAAGCGAGGAAACGCCTATGACCTACCTTAATGAAAAGCATCGGGCAAAATTTGAGCTTGCCGCCAAGAACATCCTCAAAGCAAATTACGCGTTGCTTTCGGCACTGTATCTGCTCACCGCAGACCAAAGGCTGTGGAACTGCTGCAAGCACCATATAATTAACGGCTGTGTGTTTTTTGAGAACATCAAGCTCCATAATTGCACCGAACGAGCCTACACCCTCTACTGTGCGGCAAAGGATTTGACGCTCGGCACAAAGCATATTACCGTGTCGGATCTGTCGGATGCCGACCTTGTTCCGCCTATGCTGTTTCGGACTATCTGCAACGCTATGGCGATTCGCCGCTTCGGACTCGCCGCCATAAGGGAGAATTGTCATGATTAAACTGAAAATAAAATACGGAAACAGTCAGACCGATCTCCGCTTTCCCTGCACCGAAAAGGAAATGAATGCGGCGCTCGAAAGAATCCATGCCGAGGATGTCACACCCCTTGAACTGTATGTGTCCGAGGTCATATTCCCCGAGGAACTCGGCTGCCTGCAAGACCGATTCGTTAACCTCGATGAAGTCAACTTCCTCGCCAAACGGATGGACAGCTTCTTCGGCGATGAGGAATATCAGTTTTACGAGGCGATGAAGTTTGAGGGTTTCGACACTCTGCCCGACCTCATCAATCTGAGTTTCAACCTCAATCATTATCCGCTGATTCGGGATATCGGGGACATGGGCAAGATCGGCAGAGAGTATCTGCTGACAGTCAACGGCTGCATACCGGCACACGATGAGGATGACCCGAAATATGCGCAGCTCGGACGGGAACTGATACAGTCCGGCAACGGCATTTTTACAGAACACGGAATGCTGTTCGTTGACGAAAACACGCCGTTCCAACGGTCATATGACGGACAGACCTTCCCGCCGTATTTGTATGATCCGGGGGTGATTTGCGTTGCCAAGGCCGAGTACGACGGCAAGACCGAATATCTGTATTTTCCCTGTGAGGAAGAAGCCATCGACAAAGCGTTCGCCCGACTCGGCGCACCTACACCGGACGATGTGGAGCTCTCATGGGAGGACATTTGCATTGATAGCGACAAGTGGGTCGGACGATTCAAAGAGATCGCCGCCGAAGAAGGTGTTTACGAACTGAATCGACTTGCAGCCGCCGTCAACAACGCCGATATAGACGCGGAAAAGCTGTGGGCTGTTGCCGAATACGGCAAGGCCGAGGACGCCAAGCAGCTCTCACGGCTTGCTGAAAATCTTGATTGTTTTACCTTTATTGTAGGTGCAAGCAATTATGAGGAAGTCGGAATATATGTAACGGAGAATAATGCGGATTTCAGTGTAAATCCATCCGTAGAAAAGTTCTTCGATTACAAAGCCTTTGGAAAGTATATCGGCGATGCATACTACGGCGAATTTGTCGACGGCGGCTTCATCTACAACGACACCGACACAAGCTTGCTGGACATCTTATATCAGGACGAGCCTATGACGATGGGAGGAATGTAATATGATCACCGCAATTATTCGCAATAAAGAGAACACCATTGTTCTCGAACTGCCTCACAGCATTTACGACATTTATGAAAAGCTACAGTCTATCGGTATTATGCAGCCGCCGAAACGGATCCCGCTGACCGACAATGAGGACGAGGACATCGGCGTAAAGCTGTTCAGCGAGAGTGACTTCGGTCAGCATCTGCTCCTCACGCTGAACGAGAAAAACACCATCGCCGACGCCAATATGCTGACGCTTGTTATTGGGTCGGCAAGCGAGGACATCAAAGAGGAACTCGAACAGAACATCCTCTACGACCAGTACGGCTCAATGGATGAAGTGATTTCCGCCGTCCGTCAGATGACGCAGGATGCCGGTCCCGTAAAGGCTGTATTCTTTTGTCCTCTCATCGGGAACATCGACGAGGGCGACGGAGATATGTTCACGGTCGGCGATTCCTACCTTGCCGACAGCGCAGATGAAATCAGCGACGCATTGAAGCGTTACACCGCCAATGACGAAAACGATATGGCAGCCTACTATAACAAGGATGACGGCGTGAGTGAAAAACTGACCTCGGCTGTATGGTCGGTGGAATTACACGGCGACAAGCTGTTCGGACGAATTGATTGCAGCCTTACGGAAGCTCTCACTGTAGAGGAAACAGAAGCACTCCGGGACTGGCTTACCGGACAGTGCTCAGACGGTCTTTGTGAGGGCTTCGAGCAGCAGCCCATTGATACCATGGACGGCGAACTGTTCGTCTCCTTCTGGAACAGCGGCGATGACTACGCCATGATGACCGAGAGCGAGTTTGACGAATACCTGCAGCAAAATGAAATGCAGATGGGAGGGATGTAATATATGGCCTTGCTGTTTTCTGCGGTGACCGTAACCGCAGGTTATGACGAAGCGGAATTCACGGCTGGAGGAATACCGAGAGAGTACGACGACCTTGTCGGCTGGACAGCCTTTGATGACTTTATGGAAAATGTCGATGCGGAAACAGAGGTCAGCGTACACGCCGAAGCCTATTTGTACGGCGGTGAAGAAGTAGTAACGGCGACACCCGAAGAAGTGGCGTATCTGATAATGCGCATGGAACGGGATGAAAATTTCCTTGCCGGACATTGTGACAACATCGAGGATGTAGACTTCTCCTTTTTACGGCCGCCGGAGGAATATTACGGAATGAAAATATAACGAAAACACGGAGGTAAATGAAATGAACGAATATGACCGCCTGCACAGACAGGCACAGCGATACAAAGAACTCTATCCCAAAGGAACTCGTATCCTGCTTTTGCACATGGGTGACGATCCCCGACCTGTCGAGGACGATATGCGCGGCACTGTAATGTTTGTGGATGATACATCCACCGTCCACTGCAAATTCGATAACGGCAGACAGCTCGGCATCATCCCCGGCGAGGACTCCTTCCGCAAGCTCACCGATGAGGAGCTTGCCGAGGAACAGGCCGACAGCGAGGACATGAACGAGGACAACGGCCCCGTCATGGGAATGTAGGAGGTTGCCTATTGGAACACGATATTCTTATACCGCAGCCGCAGGCAGATATGCTGCTTCGGGAAGCCGCCGAGCGTGAAGTGTCGGCAGAGGAACTGCTTGCGGAAATTATCAAAAAATATATAGAAAGGAACGAGCGCAATGGCGGATGAAAAGAAAGGCATCACCGTAAAAATCGACGCCAACCTCCATGCCGAAATCAGAGAATATCTCGAACGGCATGAAGGGATGACAATGGCTGAATTCATTACTCTTGCGGTGGACGATGAGCTTCACCCGAAAATACAGCAGAAAGAAGGAAATAGCATGGGCAATATGAGAACGATGGCATTTCAGGTGCCGGAGGAACTGTTTCAGAGGATCAAGGATTACCTGCACCGCAATAATATGAGTCAGAAGGAATTCGTCCTCGGTCTGATTGAAACTGAGCTCGACCGAGAACAGGCCGAGCGTGAGAGCCAAATCGACGCCGAAAGCCCCACAGAGGATATCTGCGAAGAAACGGACGAGGAAGTCGCAGAAAACGGCTTTGTCGGCGAATGTGAGGGCTACAACGGCAACGATGAGGAAACCGAGGATGAGGACGAATCCGAGGGATTCGGTATGACGATGTAAGGAAAGCGAGGCGGAACAGAAAAAACAACGGTATCGGTCGGATGACCTATGCCAATCAGATTTTTGGATATGTTCGCAGGCATCGGCGGCTTTCGGTCGGGACTTGACCTGCTCGGCGGCTTTGAATGCATCGGCTCCTGCGAGATAGACAAATACGCAAAGCAGGCGTATGACGCCATGTACCCCACGAAAGGAGAATTGTATTTTGCAGACGCAAGAACCATTGACCCATACACCCTGCCGGATATCGACCTTATTTGCGGCGGTTTTCCCTGTCAGTCTTTCAGTATCGCAGGGCTCCGCCGAGGATTCCAAGATGACACAAGAGGCACTCTCTTTTTTGAGATCGCCCGCATTGCCGCCGTTAAAAGACCACCTTTTCTGCTGCTTGAAAATGTTCCCGGTCTGCTTTCGCATGACAAAGGCAGGACTTTTGCGACCATCCTCTCTGCGCTGGATGAACTGGGGTACGATGTCGCATGGCAAATCCTTAACAGCAAGGATTTCGGTGTTCCCCAATCCCGAAAGCGTGTGTATATTGTCGGATATCTTAGAGAAAGATGTGCCGGAGAAATACTATCTTTCACAAACGCAAATGCAGCGTCTCTTATCCAACTCCTTGGAGGCACAGAGGGCAATCGGGTCTACTCGGACGAGGGAGTCGGCATTACTCTCACAAGCAGTGCCGGGGGCTTCGGAGGAAAAACCGGACTCTACGATGTAGCCCTGCCTATTAAGGTGGATACAAAATCCGGCTTTCAGCTTGCACATCCCGGCGACAGCATCGACCTTGCCTACCCGACAATGAATACACGGCGAGGTCGGGTCGGAGAACAGATCGCCCATACCATAACGCCCGGCAATACGCAGGGCTATTTTTTTATCGATATGAACGCCGGAGCAAAGCTCACCGAAACGGCTCGGTGCATTACTGCACGACAGGACAGCGGCATCAGCAAGCACAAAGGCGAACACTCCGCCGTATTTATTGAGGATGAGCCGAGAGCCGTAGTAACGCCCGACAAGAAAACCATCCGTCAGCAAGGCCGTTGGATAAAAGAGCCGAACGAGCCGATGTTCACGCTGACGGTGCAGGACAGACACGGTATCCTCCGCTACGGCCGTGTGCGAAAGCTCACACCGAGAGAATGCTGGCGACTGCAGGGCTTTACCGACGAGCAGTTCGACAAAGCCAAGGCCACGGGACTCTCAGACGGACGGCTCTACAAAATGGCAGGCAATGCCGTAAGTGTACCTGTCGTTTCTGCTGTCGGTGCTGTTATTAAGCGAATCTACCAAGAGCAAATTCAGAAAGGATAAACAAGAATGGACTATAACAGAAAAATCATGAGGCTTGAGCTGTCCGCCGAAAATCCCGTTCACGGCGGATATTATTATGCCGAATTACTGCTGCCTGCGGCGGACTATGAAATCAAGGACGCTATGCAAAGAACCCGTGCTGCCGGCAGAGAAAACACGGTTGAAGTCAGCATCCTCGAATGCGATATCCTGCCGGAACTGCAGGATATCCGCTTGGATACTTTCAGTTTGGATGAACTGAACTTCCTTGCCAAGCGGCTTGCCTCTCTTCCCAATGAGGAACTGCCTGTGTTTTATGCCGTGACCGAGCAGATATTCAACGACGCAGACGAAAACCCCGTCAGCATCAAAGACCTCATCAACTGCACCTACGGCTTGGACACCGTTCCCGTTGCTCATAATGTGAGCAATCTTTCCGAGCTCGGTCGGTTTGCCTTCGAAAATGAACTGCTCTCCGACCTCGAAGATATCCCCGAAAGTGCCGTTCCGTTTTTGAATGCAGAACAGATCGGCAGAGTGCAGCAAAAAAACGATAACGGCGTGTTTGAAGGTCGGTTATATATCCCAACCGTGCATTATGACCGACCGGAGATATATGACGGCGAGACCTTGCCGGACGAGGAATCCGAATCCTCCGACTTTGCCATTCGTCTGCTTGTATCGGGTACGCCGGAGCATATCAAGGGCGATCCTGTAGATAGGGCTATATGGCTTAACCTTCCGATGGCAAGCGACATACTCGCCAATTATGCTGCGGCTTTTAATGAAGCAGACATCGGCGATTGCGTATATTACGATTTTGAATCGGTAATTCCGCAGATCACCCCGGAGATGTTCGGCAGCATGAGCGATGCCCAAACACTCAATAAACTTGCTGCGGAAATCAGAATCATGAGCGAAAGCGAACAGGTTAAATTCAAAGCCGTTCTCGACGCCGGAAACACGGCAAGCATTCATGACGCGCTGAATGCGGCACAAAACCTGTGGCGTTATGAATTTACTGCCGAACCTGACACTGCGGATGCCTTCTTCAAGAAGTATATTCTTGAAAACACAAGCACGGAGTTCGACAGCAGGTGGCTTGAAAACCTGCTTCCGAGAAATGAAGCGGATAAATTGCTCAGCCGCATCGGCGCAGCCGTTACCGATTACGGCGTTATTTCCGCACGAAACGGACATCTTTTTGAGCCTGTGCCGTATGACGAACCGGAGGCAAAGGAACTGAAAACGCAGGCGATGACCGAGGAAAAGCTGGATGTCATCGAGGTGCTTGACCGCAGAGCGCTGTTCAGCAACGGACGGCTCATGCCCGAACAGATCCCCGAAGGCTTGTATGCCTATGACCTCCGCCACAGCGACGACGGCGGCCGCTTCTGTTCTATTGAGCCGAAGGTCGGAGTCAACCATGGCGGCACTGTTCTGATGCGGGATATTCTCGATTTCGGTGAAAGCGGATATATTCCGCTGGATGAGGACACCGAGCCAAACTTCCTGGGCGAAACGATGACAGTATCGGAGTTTGCCGAGGAAGAAGCCCAGGACGAAACCATGCAGATGGGAGGTATGCAGTTATGAGCATTAAAACCGTAAAAACAGAGGAATTACGCCGTATGAACGGCAAGGAAGGACTTATTTTACAGGGCTGCGGCGGTGACCCGCAGGAGTGGCTCGACGGCATCAACAGTCTCCTAACCGATGATGGGATCTTGAAAAACGGCAGCAGATTTGAGAATATCTCGGTATTCCAAAACGGCAGCCTCACAAATATCCTATTTCCCTTTGAGGACGGGTTGGAAATCGACATGGGCAAGCTCGCCATGTGGCGCTTGCGTTCCCATGAGCAGTTCGGCGGCACTTGGCTTTCGGACTATGTCCCGAATCGGCTCGGCGGCTATATTTCCGAGCATGAACCAGACAAGACAAAGCCCGACTGCAAGCTCATCGGTGAGGACGGAAACATCTTTAACCTTATGGGGCTTGCCGCCCGAACACTCCGCCATAACGGACTTGCGGAACAGGCAACAGAAATGACCAACCGCATTCATGAGTGCGGCAGCTACGACGAAGCTCTCTGCATTATCGGAGAATATGTTAATATCACCGGCGGCGAGGAATCCGAGGACATGGACGAAGGGATGGGTATGCGCCTATGACCTATGATGAACTGCAAAAGAAAACCGCAGAGTTTTACGCATCCGGCGAGGTATATACTTCGCCGGATTTTCAATGCGACCAAACAGGCGGTTTCCCGACCTCGCTTTGCGTATGTTGGGAAAAGCAAAAGGCGTGGCTGGAACTGAATGAAAATCTCCTTATGGACAGAGATGATATGGAGCTCGGCTATTACCGAGATCTGTGCGCCGCATACGGTATTCGCCAATGCTGCGATATTGAGCAGTTCAACGCTCTGCTTCAAGGACTCGGCGAGGACGCAGTACAGTCCGCCGAGCTGTTTCCCGACGAGGACGAAGAAATCACGATGGGAGGAATGTAAAATGGAAATTGCCATGCTCATGATCGGCCTGCTCCTCGGCGGGTGCGTAACGATGTGCGTCGTGTCCGGCATTGCGCTGAACCGATACAACGACTACGAAAGCGAGATCCACAGACTGAAAGCAAGGCTCGAAGCCAAGGACAGACAGAAAACAGAATAGAACAAAAATATATCCACGGCGGTATCGATCGTTATGAAAACGAACGGTACCGCCTTTTTGTTTTTCATAACGCCCGACCGCCTCAAAGTGAGGTGATCAAAATAAAATCCCCTGTAACCTGGATAGGCAACAAAACCTCTATCCTCCATATCCTGTATGCCTTGTTTCCCATAGGCTGTGACCGCTATGTCGAGCCGTTCGGCGGCTCCGGTGCGGTACTGCTCGGAAAACCCGTGCCGGACAAATTCGAGGTATTCAACGATTACAACCACAACCTCGTCAATCTGTTCCGCTGTATGCGTGACCGTCCGATGGAGTTCATTCGTGAGCTGGGCTTTTTAAGCCTGAATTCCCGTGACGATTTTGCCGTGCTGAAAAAGTTCTTCGAAAAAGAGGAATTCACCGAGGACTACCTAAAGGCACAGCTTGACCTCACGGAAATACTGCTGCCCGAAGTGACCGCAAAAGAAGTACGGACGCTGTATTCGGCGGCGAGGAACGACCACGACCTGCGCCGTGCCGCTATGTTTTTAAAGCTCATTCGCTACAGTTATTCCAGCGGATGCAAGTCCTTTGCCTGTCAGCCGTTTTCCCTCAGAACGCTGTTTATGCTCGTACAGGATTTTGCCAAGCGCTGCGAGAATGTGGTCATCGAAAACCAGGACTTTGAAACCCTTATAAAGCACTATGACCGTCCGACGACCTTCACCTACTGTGATCCGCCGTACTTCACAAGCGAATATGTCTACGACTGCGGCTTCACATGGGAGGATCATCTGCGGCTGTATCACGCCTTGAATAATCTCAAAGGTAAATTCCTTCTGTCGTATAACGACTGCCCCGAGATCCGGGAGCTGTATAAGGAATATAACTTTTTCGATTTCAAGCGGGTACACAGCATGGCGCAGAAATACGAGGCCGGCAAGGAATTCCCCGAACTGCTCATAGCCAATTATGACCTCTTTGAGCGTGAACGGCAGCAGCCGCACCAGCTCACCTTGTTCGATTCCATCGACAAGCCACTCGACTACGAAAAAATATTGAAGGAGAACATTGTATGCCGAATAAAAAGATAAAAACCGAAATCATTATGCTTCCCGTGCCTGCCGAGTTGTTCCTCGAAGCCGGAATGTTCGAGGGCGACCCCATGCAGATGTACGCAGACGGACATAAGATCGTCATCGAAAACATCGACGACCCGAAGGACATCGTCTGTGACGGCGATTGCGAAAACTGTCCCATTGCCGATATTGACTGTGACGGCGACTGTGAGGACTGCCCTTGCAGCGATAATTGCGATGAAAGCGAGGCGAACTGATATGACAAAGCTATACCGTGTCCTTGGCAAAAGAGGGCGCATCACTATCCCGTTTGAGATCAGACAGCGTGTGGGCTTCACCTATAACGATGTGCTGTCCTTCACCGAATCACCGGACGGCAGAACTGTCACCGTCAAGCGTGAAAAGATTTGCGATAACTGCTCCGGCACCAAGACAGCCGACAAGGAAACCGAGATGACGCTTGAGGATTTCCTCGACAGCCTCTCTGCCGAACAGCAGCGTGTAGCCCTTGTTCATTTGTCCGTCAAATGGGCTGAACAGAAAGCAGGTGGACACAATGCCGGAGCATAAGCCATTGTATCTCTATTCCCTCAAGGAAGCTGCGGAATGGAACGAAAAGGACGAATGGCGTGAAAGCTACCTCGAAAACTGCGACTGCGCCCGTGCCATAGAACGAGCCATTGACGAACACTATGACGGTCAGCGCCTTGATCCCTGCGCCAAGGAGATCATCGACCGCTACGGCTTTGACCGTGTCAACTTCGTCCTCGCCGCCACCCTCCGCCAATCAATCGAGGACGGCAGATATTCCGAGGACAACAAGAAATGGGCGCGGCGCTTTTCCGTTTTGGATAAGGAAAACACATGGCAATACTGTGTGCGCAGTCATCCGGGGCTTGTTGATCTCTTTGTCTCCGACGCAAGGCGGCAGTGGGAAAAGCTCGGATTATATGACGGTAGTCAGTGCGACAGTGAGCGCAGCGGACAGCTCGACGATACCGATCGCATACTTGTACTGAATCCGTCCGTTCTCAAGGACGAGTGCAAAACGCCGCAGGATCAGTTATTCTACGCCACCCACGGCAACGGCTGCCGCCCGGATTCTCTCGGTACGAAGGTGTTCGGATTCCATGTGTCGGACGGAGAAAAAACCTATTACCGCCGCACGGATTTTGTGGGCGCACTGAAAGAGGAGCTCATCCCCGAATGGGCAAAGGAAAATACGCAGAAATATCTTGAAGCCGACGACCTTGCCGACGAACCCGATGAGGACGGCGGCATGACAATGAATATGTAATCAGGAGGAATTAACTATGGCAACCAAGAAAACCAATAACGCAACGAAATCCAAAATCCCTGTCAGCGCCAAAATCGACCGCATGATCGAGCGTGAGGACGCGACGGTCAAAGCCTATGCCAGCGTGAATATCGGCGGCGCGTTCGTTATTAAGGACATCGCCGTGGTGGACGGTCAGAAAGGAATGTTCGCCCGGATGCCCTTTCGTTCCTACAAAACCGGCAGCGGCGAAACAAAATATTCCGACATTGCCTTCGCCCTCACCGATGAGGCAAGACAGAGTCTTAACGACGCCGTTATCGGCGCTTACCGTGAAGCTTTGGAGGAATCCGAGGACGAATTACCCGATGAGGACGAAAGTCCGGCACAAAGTATGTAACTTTTTCTCGAAACTTTTCGATTTCGCTGGACTTTTGCGAGTTTTTCGGTATTGTGTAAGTAGAGGTGATCATGATGACGAAACGGAAAATGCCCGCAGTCCTCCTTGCAGGACTGATGATACTCGCCCTTGCGGGATGTAATGCAAACAAAGCAACGCCCGACAGCGGCACGGCAGCGGACAGCCGTATAACCGAAACGGTGACGGACTTCACACCCGAAACCACCGTTGATACCGCTCTCTCTGCCGACACCGAAAACAAAACCGAAGCAACGGCAGAAAAAGAAAAAGCGGAAAGTTCTGCTCCTGCCGAAAGCGGCATCGCAGCGGAAACCCGAAAGCCTGCGGAAAGTGCTGACAAGGCGGAAACTGTACCGCCGACGCAAGCACCAAAGCAGAGCGAACCGCCGGAAGCAACCGAGCTGCAGCCGACCGAGCCGCCGAAGGTCACAGAGCCGCCGGAAACCAAACCGACCGAGCCGCCTACGAAGCCCACCGAACCGCAGCCCACCGAGCCTCCTGCAACGGAGCAGCCGAAGGGCTTCACCGAAGCCGACCATACACGCATCGTGTCCGAGGTAAAAGCCTATGCGGAAAGCTATACCGCCAAGGGCTTCACCTTCGAATGGGCAGAGGAATTGGCGTTCGGCTGGGATGTCGGTTGGATGGGTACACCGAGGATCAGCCGTGACGGTGTGGACGGGGTCATCAGCACCCTGAAGCACCATGTGGATCTGATCTATAAAACCGGCACCGACCCTGCCAACGGCGTGACCGCAAACAGCGTCCGCTATAAGGTGGTGCAGCTGGAAATCGACGGCGGGATCGCCTATGCCGTAATATACGGCTGATACAATATTATAACCCTCATGAGAATGTCGTGAAATTCACGGCATTCTTTTTTTACACCAAATTGAATGGAGGAATATCTATGAAAGCCAAAACAAAGCGAGTGGTGACGGCAATGCTTGCCGTCGTTATGCTGCTCACAACACTTCTGCCGCTGACCGCCTCGGCCGCCGATGTGACGATGGATCTGAACAACTGCCATGTCAGTTGGGATTACACCCTCACCGATGAGGACGGAAACACCTTCTCCGCCGCCTACGGGCTGAGGGCTGCAGACGACATCTACTTCAATAAGGGCTTCAGCCCCTATCTCAGCAGGATGCACGATTATACCGCCAAGCGCAGCGGCCTAACCGGAAACAAATCCGATTGGGTATACGGCAAGGACTATGTATACTGCTTCTGCATTGAGCGCGGCATCCCGCTGCCGGACAATACGGAATATGCCGGCTCCGCCGATGCAGACCACGGAGATAAGTATAAGCGGCTGACGGAGAATCAGAAGGATTTGCTCAAGCTCGCACTGACCTACGGTTACCCCAACCGTGTGGGCTTGCAGACGAGCAAGGACGCCAACGCCTGCTACGCCGCCACTCAGCTCATTGTGTGGCAGATCACCATGGGCTTTCGCAGCTCCGCCACCGAGCTGAACGACAAAACCTATCCCATGAGCGGATACAGCGGCACGATGACCGAACAGTATACGCGCAACAAATATCTGAAAGCCTACTATGACGCCATTCTATCGGATATGGCAAGGCACTATACCCGTCCGAGCTTCACCGCCTATACGCCGGGTGCCGCACAAACCTATGAGATGGAATATAAAAACGGAAAATACACCGTCACCCTCACTGACAGCAACATTATGCTCGGTGACTACTATGTGTCGGTCAGCGGCGGTGTCAGCGCATCCGTCAGCGGCAACACACTGACCCTCAGCTCGACCAAGTCCATCAATGACGCGGTCACCGTCAAGCTCAACCGCCGCGTGTATTCCACCAATATGAGTACGGGCTTTCTCATCTGGTCTGTGCCGGGAAAAGAAAGCGTAAATCAGGACATGGTGTCCGGCGTCCCTGCCGACAACGACCCTGTGCCGTCCTATCTCAAGGTGCGCACGGCGGCAGGCAGCGCCAAAATCGTCAAGGTCAGCGAGGACGGCAAGGTGGACGGCATTACCTTCCGCATTCAGGGCAACGGCATCGACAAGACCGTTAAAACCGCAAACGGCGGCGTGATTCAGGTAGATAACCTCAAGCCCGGTGTTTACACCGTGACCGAAACCGAATATGACAAATATATTCCGCAGGAGGTTCGCCGTGTAACCGTTGTCAGCGGTCAGGTGTCTACCGTCAACTTCAGCAACAAACTCCGCCGCGGCGACCTCACAGTCAAAAAGACTGCCGAGGACGGACTGACCGAGGGCATGAAGTTCCGCCTCTACGGAACATCGCTTTCCGGCATCGAGGTGAGCGAGTTCGCCGTGACCGATGAAAACGGCGTTGCAACATTCAAGGATGTGCTGATTGGTACGGGATATGTTCTTGAGGAAATCGACACACCCCTCCGCTATGTTGTTCCCGACAAGCAGACCGCCGCAATCGAGTGGAACAAGGTAACGGAGAAATCCTTTGACAATGACCTCAAAAAATTCAATGTCACCGTAACCAAGAGCGACCGCAGAACGGGTCTGCCGCAGGGCGACGCCTCCCTCGCAGGTGCAAAGTACGGTATCTATAAGGGCAATCAGCTCATCGACAGCTATACCACCGATGCAAACGGTCAGTTTACCACCAAGTATTATATCTGCGGCGACGATTGGACGATTCGTGAGATCAGCCCCTCAGAAGGATATTTAATCAATACCGAGAGCCTGCACATCGGTGCAGAGGCCAAGCTCTACACGGTTGAGTACAACCTCGCAAAGCCTCTCGACTCCCTCGAAGATGTTATCAAGGGAAAAATCGCTGTCATTAAGCATTGCGATGACGGCACTACCAAAATCGAAACACCCGAAAAAGGTGCGGAGTTTGAGGTGTATTCTGCTCATTCAAATAGCGGTCGGTTCGCTGTATATGTTCAGCGTTCCCCGTGGCTATGCCGACGGCTTCAATCAATGGTGCAAGCAGGTTATAGCGATCTGCCTTACGGCATTTATGCAGACAACCTTGCTGTTCCTTGGACTGATGACATTCCCGAACAATATGCTGTTGGGGCTCGGCATTATGCTGGCAGCCAATGAGGTTCCCAGAATTGCGCAGCAGTTTGGCCTTGACAGTTCGGTGAGAGTCAACATGATGAGCGTGGTACACGCCACGACCACGGCGGTCAATCTCACCCGCAGTGTGGCGAAGGCCGCAGGCAAATAACGGAGGTGTCTATGGAATATTACAAGGAAGCAAACAGATTTTTACGGAAATACGGTTCAGATGCGTTTAAAGTTATAGCCGCATATGAGGTTGCAGCGGACATTTCGCAGACGGAACGGTATGCCGATTGGTATGGAGATTACGGTATTTTTGAGCCGTCTGACAATGCAGAAATAACCTATGACAAGCTGCTTGCAAGATACAGCGCCGGGCTTAAATATCTCGGCATTATCAAAGAGCAAACGGCTGCGGTATGCAAGGAATTTCTGTCCGAGCAGTTAGCAGAGCATATCCAAGTGGAGCTTGACCGGCACGATTCCGATGCCGAATACCGTCCGGTCTCGATACTGACAAAAATGAAAACCTTTGAACTTACAAGAACAATGCTTGAAGTCGACGCAGATATGGAGGTGGACTGCGATATCGGTCAAGAGATCACAGCATATATCGAAACATGGTTCGATGCGGACAAAAAGTTCGGGATCGACACCGCCTCGGAGGACGGCACTTGGCTGAATATGTACGCCAAATATAATCCATTTGCCGACACCCTGCGTATTGAATGCGAGATCAGCCGCGACAGCGGCTCCTCGTATTTTGACTATGAGCCGACAGAAAACGAATCGCAGCTCATAAAGGCCATGATCGCGGAAAAGCTCATGCAGACACACGGTCAGACGCCGCAGGAGTTTTGCGAGGATGTCGGTGATATTACGATGGGAGGAATGACTGAGTGACGCAATATATCTATCCGCAAAATCTCAAGGCCACGGCCAACCTGTGGCTGTGGAGCTTGCGGGATTTTGTTATCCTTGCCGTAGCCGCCTTGCTGTCGGTGCTGGCGCTGGTGCAGCTCCGCATTTTTCTTCCGGCAGCAGCGGTGCTATGCTACGGATTTTTGACCATCCGCATGGATGACACCACGGTGCTGGATTTTATGAAATACGCCGTGCGGTACTTTCTGTCCACACAGCAATACTACGAATGGAGATGATGGCAATGAAACAGCAGAAAAAGAAAAAAGGCCGCTCGGTGCAGGAGCTTTTAGGGATTAAAACCTTTACAAAATACGGCCTTACAACGACTAAGGGCGAGCTGCTCTTCTACCTTGTATCGCCCACCAATATATCGGTGCTGTCGCATACCAACATCGAGATCAAAATTCGTCATCTGATGATGGTGCTGTCGGCATTGCCCGACATCGAGATCGTCTGCACCGACTCCTCGGAATGCTTCGATGACAACAAAGCCTATTTGACCGAACGCCTTGAAGTTGAGGAAAATGCAAAGGTCAGGAAGCTCATCAAAAAGGACATCGATTTCCTCGACAACATTCAGACGGAAATGGCGACGGCGCGGCAGTTTTTCTTTGTGGCACGGCTGAAAAGCCAAAAGGAAAAGCAGGTTTTTGAAACCGCCAACCGCATCGAAAGTAAGATCGCCGGCGAGGGCTTTGAGGTACACCGCCTTAAAAAGCCGGAAATCAAACGCATCCTGGCACTCTATTTTGAGGCAAGTATGCAGGGCGAGGCCATGCCGGACATCGACGGCGAACAGTTCTACGAGGGTACGGACGAGGAGGACGAGGAATAAACCCGTCCTCATATTTTTCTGTCTTCTGCTGTCGGCGGCTGCCGTGCTATCGGGCGTAAATATCTATTCTGAGTTAAAAGAACGGCAGAAAGAAAAAGAGGACTTCGCCTCCGTCGCAGAAATTGCCAAACTGCCGATGACCGAAGCTCCGGCAGAATCCGTAACGGACACAGAAACAGAAACGAGCGCAGAGCCGACCGAGCAACCTGTGGCAGGACACAATATACAGGTTCTCATTGCGGAAAACGCCGACTGCATCGGGTGGCTGAGTATTGACGGCACAAGCATCAGCTATCCCGTCATGTATACTCCGAGTGAACCGCAGAAATACCTCCGCCGCAGCTTTTACGGGCAGTACAGTCAAAGCGGCGTACCGTTTCTTGACGGACGGTGCAGCACGAACGGCGGCAACCTCATCATTTACGGTCACAACATGAAAAACGGCACAATGTTCTCCGATTTGAAGAAATATCTGAATACGGATTTTCCGAACTCACACCGCACGGTAAGGCTGGAAACCGCCGACGGTGTGTTTCTGTTTACCGTGACCGAGGTGCGGAGAACCAATACCGCAGACCCATGGTATGACCGCATAACCTGCGAGGACGGCCGCCACCTTATCCTCTCCACCTGCCACGGTTCGGGCAAGGACGGCAGACTGCTCATTATCGCCGCAAAAATCTAAACGGCAGAAAGGAAAATATTATGCTCAAAAGAAAACCGAAAGTATTGACGCCGGAGCAGGTCGAGGAAATCCGCACCAAGGATTTCTTCGATATGATCCTGCCCGGCACCATTCGCTTTTTATCCGACCACTATATCGTCGGTGACAGCTACCGCTGCGTGTGGGCGGTGCGGGAATATCCGCCGTCCACTGAGGAACAGGCCATTCTCTCGCAGCTTGCCGACCGCAGCGGCGTGACGCTCCGCATCTATCACAGGCTTGTGGAATCTATGGAGCAGCGCAAGATCATTCAAAACGCCACCCGCCGCAACCGCCTCAAAAGCGGCGGCAACGATGTCAATGAAACCATCGAGGCCGAGGGCAATTTGCAGGATGTAATTGATCTTCTCGCCAATCTCCGCAAGAACAAAGAGCCGCTGCTCCATGTGTCGGTGTTCATCGAACTGAAAGCCAGGAGCATGGAAAAGCTCAAGGAATTGCAGAGCGACATTGCAATGGAGCTGACTCGTTCTAAAATTTCCGTCGATAGGCTGACCCTGCGGCAGAAAGAGGGATTTCTCTCTGTTCTGCCCGTGGGCGCAAATCAGTTCGGCGCACAGTACGAACGAGTACTGCCAGCATCCTCAGTCGCCAATATGTATCCGTTTAATTTCAGCGGAAAGACTGACCCCCACGGCTCATATATCGGCAGAGATAAGTACGGAACAAATATCCTTGTAGACTTCGACCGCAGAGCCGAGGACAAGACCAATTCCAACGCCCTTATTTTGGGCAACAGCGGTCAAGGAAAAAGCTATCTTTTGAAGCTTATTTTGACCAACATCCGTGAGTCGGGCAAGCGTATCATCTGCCTTGATCCCGAATCAGAGTACGAGGATCTGTGCGATGCCCTCGGCGGCTGCTATATTGATTTTATGTCTGGCGAATACACCATCAATCCGTTAGAGCCGAAAGCATGGACGGACAGCGTTGAGGATATCGACGCCAACACACCCGATGCCTTCAAAAAGGTCACAAGGCTCAGTCAGCACATTGCCTTTTTGAAAGACTTTTTCCGCAGCTACAAAGATTTTACCGATGCGCAGATCGACACCATCGAAATCCTCCTCTCCAAGCTGTATGCCCGATTCGGTATCACCGACAGCACGGACTACGGTGTAAAGAAGGCCTCGGATTTTCCCGTCATGCAGGATTTTTACAATCTCTGCGAGGAAGAATTTATGACCTACGACAAGCAGCGAAAATACCTCTACACCGAAGAAACGCTGCAGGAGGTCTGTCTCGGAATCCACAGTATGTGCGTCGGCTCGGAAAGCAAATATTTCAACGGACACACCAACATTACCGACTCCAACTTTCTCGTATTCGGCGTAAAAGGTCCTATGGATACCAACCGTCGACTCAAAGACTGTATGCTGTTCAACATTCTATCTTTCATGAGCAACGAACTGCTCGGCAAAGGCAGCACGGCGGCATCGGTGGACGAGCTGTACCTCTTCCTCTCGAACATGACTACAATCGAATATCTGCGCAACTGCATGAAGCGTGTGCGTAAAAAGGACTCCTCGGTCATTCTGGCAAGTCAGAATATCGAGGACTTTTTGATTCCGTCCATCCGTGAATACACAAAGCCGCTGTTTTCCATCCCGACACACCAGTTTTTGTTCAACGCCGGTCAGATCAACCCGAAGGAATATATGGACGCCCTGCAGGTCGAGCCGAGCGAATTTGAACTTATTAAATATCCCGAACGAGGTACCTGCCTCTATCGCTGCGGTAACGAACGATATCTGCTCCAAGTTATAGCGCCGGACTATAAGGCGGCTATTTTCGGAAAGGCAGGCGGGCGATGAGCGCAACGGTAGCGGCGGCTCTTAAAAAGATAGCCGTCGCCGTTCTCACCGATAAAAAGCTGCGGCGCACCGTTCTCGGAATCGTCCTCGGTGTGATCATTATCATCATTATGCCGGTGGCTGCCGTTATATCTTTGTTCAACGGTGACATCGAGATCGACACCGACCGCCTTCAGACCTTGGTGGTAGAAAACCTCTCCGCCGAAGAAAAGGCAAAACTGCAGGCGGTGGAGGATACCATGTACGCCATCGAGAATGAAATGAAAGCCGCAGGATTTACGGCAGAAAAGGCAAAGGAAGCGCAGGTGCTGTATGTGCTGGCGCTTTCCGACTATGCCGAACAAACAGATTTTGTTTCCAAGCTGCTCGGGTGCTTCGCAGAAGAACAAACCGATAAGCAGCTCATCGCCGCCGTCAACTCCGCATTCGGTACTACACTCAATGCCGAGGACTTTACAAAGGTCATGACCGCCATCCGAGCTAAGGCCATCAACACCTCCGGCTTCACCGATCCCGACACCAAGAACGCCCACGACCTTGTTGAATGGGCAAAGCAAGCATATGCAAAGAAGTGGGGCTATGTATGGGGAACCTACGGTGAGGTGCTGACCGAATCGATGCTGAACGGCAAGGTCTCCCAGTACCCCGACGAGGTCGGCGGCAAGGAGGAATATATCCGAACACATTGGCTCGGTGGAAGGACTGCCGACTGCATCGGTCTTATCAAGGGCTACGGCTGGTACGACTGTGAAAGCGGCAGTATCACTTACGGCACAAACGGTATGCCCGATATCGGTGCGGACACCATGTACGAAAATGCAACGGAAAAAGGCACAATCGATACTCTTCCCGAAACACCGGGCCTGGCTCTCTGGCATGAGGGTCACATTGGAATATATATCGGGAACGGTCAGGTCATCCACGCCGCCAACACCAACGACGGCGTTATTATCTCCGATGTTTCAGGCAGTGGCTTTACGCATTGGCTCAAGATTCCGTATATCACCTATACGGAGAATACCGAATCACAATGAAAGGAACGGTCTATATGGATAAAAATAAAATCAAGCGGCTTGCCGACTATGCCGTCCGGCAGTGCTGCGACAATTCCGAGAACTGCTACTGGTCGGTTTCCTATGATGAGCTGTACCACCACTTCGGTGCAGAGGTTTCCGACACCAACGAGAACGGCAGATTGCTCGAAGAAGAATTACGGCAGAGAGAGGAAATCAACGAGCTCATCATGGCCGAGGACGCCATCGAAATGACCTGTCATCTGCAGTACTGTCATAACTGCCAAGGGAATCCGGTGAGTCTGCTCTCCGTCCTCGGCTGTAACATTTATGATGAACACGAAAGCGAATACAATTATGAGTCTGCGCACGACTCCTCCGATGAGGATCAGACACAGGAGATGTCCATGTAACAAAAAGTTTGCACTTTAATGCTCCGCTGCGCAAGATAACCTATTGCTATTTGTGAGAATATAGGTTATAATATATTTAAAGACAAAAGCTCTCGAAACGGCGGTGGGAATATGAGCGATACGGCAAAGCGGATAGCGGAGCTGGAAAAGGAACTTGCGGAAAGCATAAACGGATATATCTCCCGCAAGGTGATCAAGGGAAAAGAACGCTTCTATCTGCAGTGGACGGAAAACGGCAAGCTTAAAAGCCGGTATATCAAAGCCGGAGAATTGGAGCAGACCAGAGCCTTGGTGGAGCGCCGCAAGAGCCTCCAAGCAGAGCTGAAAAAACTCAAAGCGACACCCGACGGTGTCAAAAGCTATAATCTCAAACGAAAGGCGGTGCGAAATATGCAAAATATAACGGGAACCTTAATGTCGGAAGACCGTGTCATCGCGACCGTGAAAAACGGCGTCGTAACGGAAGCGGACGAAAGGCTCCTGCCCCTCTATCTGAAACGGACGGGAAACATCGAAGGCTGGCTTGCCTCCCGCGCCATCGATTCCCACAGAACCAACTCGCGCCTTCTCAAAAGAGCCTTGCGTCTGCGCACAACGGACGACATCGCCACGGCGCTTGCGGTGAATGCGGCGACCGTGACCGACCGCTACTGGTTTAAGCCCGAAGGCTCGTCCGCCGTATATGAGGATATCCGCTTCAAGGAAAACTACTTTGCCGAACTTGCCCTGCGCGGCGACCCCGACAGCTTCTCCCGCAAGCCCTCAAGAACACCGGAGCTGACCAACACCGGCAGCTTCGAAAAGTGCTGGAAGCTGATCGCCGGCGAGTGGTGGATGTATAAAAGCGGAAACAAAGAAGAATATTTCTCGGAGCTGTTCATATGCAAGCTCTGCGAAAAGCTGGGACTGCCCACGGCGCACTATGAGCTTGACGGACGGTATATCCGCTCAAAGGATTTCACAAACGGCGCGGCGGTCAACTTTGAACCGATACGCGCACTCGTGGACGACGATGAGGATTACGAAAACTGCTTTCATGTGCTGTACGGCATATCCCCGGAGATCGCCAAGCAGTATCTGCTGCTTCTGTGGACGGACTCGGTCTGCTACAACATGGACAGGCACACCGAAAACTTCGGACTGCTGCGGGATGTGAAAACCGGGAAAATCCTCTCCCTTGCGCCCAACTACGATAACAACATTGCACTGATCGCCAAGGGCTATCTCTCCGATGTCCGACGCACTCATGACGGGCTGATCGGTTTCCTCAAAGCCTTCCTGCAGGACTGCGAAGAAGCGCGTGAGTTGTACCGGGAAATGCGTCTGCCGGAGATCACAGAGGATATCATCGACGAATGCCTTGACGAAATTCCTATCGAGGTCGACCGGGAATATATCCGCACCTTTATCCTCTGCGGACAGGACAGGGTTCGTGAGTTCATCGAGATGGACGGGGATCTGTCCGAGGACGAAGAACCCGATATGGGACTTACGCTGTAGAAAGGCGGTGCAAACGATGAGAATTTTTGCAGAGCTTTCATGGCTGTGGAAAGGACTCGGAATATCTCTTCTTTCCTCTGCTGTGGGCGTAGGCCTTGTATGGGCGGTGTGCAGAGCTCGGAAAAAGCCGATAAACAAGCCTGCCGCCGTCATCACCGGGGCAGCGGCTTTTGCGGCTTCGGTTATCGTGCTGCTGTTGCTCTCGCAAACGCCCAAAACTATCTAAAAATATATATCCGACAATGCGGCGCCGAAAAAACGGCGTCGCTTTTTTGTATCTGAAAGGAGATCACCCCCATGAAAAAGACAACCTTCAATATCTCATTTGACGAGGACAAGGCATCCGCCCTTGTCCTTTATCTTTCGCAAAAAGGTGCGACCGTTGAAACGGAGCTGGAAAAAGCACTCGACACGCTCTACTCCAAAACCGTCCCGGCAGGCGTCCGGGAATATATCGAGCTGCGCTCCGGCAACACACCGGCTCCGACTGCACCGAAACCGAGAAAGCCGAAGCCGCCCAAAACGGAGTATACCGAGATCAGCGAGGTGAGCGCCGATGAGCGACATTGATATTACCCTGTACCTTAACGAATACCGTGTGCGCGCCTTGGCAGAAGCCCTCGGCAGTCAGACCGCCGAAACAGTCGAGGATAAATTGACTGAGGCGTTCGACACTCTGTATCAGGAGTATGTTCCCGATGAGCAGCGTGCCTCCATCGAGGCAACGATTGAAAGAGAGGACGCCGCAGAGCAGGCGCGGCTGGTAGCCTCCCGACGCTTTGCGGTCTACCACATCCGTGAAAACGGTGAAGACTGTCACTTCACAAGCGACTACTTCCGCACACCGCTGCAGGCTGCGTATCGATACCGTCTCTATGAGCGCAGCGAGTTATCCGCTGCCCCCGAAACCTTCGCCGACGCTTTTATTGAAACGAATCCCGTCAGCCTTGAATACTTCGGCAAGGTCTGTGCGGATATCCATGCGGATGACCGAGTCACTGCACTGCTCGAATTTGATTTGGACGAAGGTCGGGTCAGTGTTTACGACGGCACGGATAACGAGTGGCAGACCTACTCTCTGCATGATTTTTCCGTTGCGGCCTACAAAGCGTTCCGCTCCGATTATCGCAGCGAGGAATGCCGCCGTGAGATTTTCAACAACAGCCTTGCAGGGAAAGAAATGGATCTGTCGGAGGAAACCGATGACGAAACCGAAAACCAAGTGATTCAGATATAAGGAGGACTAAAGTATGGATAACAATATTTCAAAAGCGGAATTTCTCCGCAACTGCTTCAAGGAAATGCTTGATGATGGAAAGCCACATAGATACCGAGAGCTTTTGGAATTCGCTCGGCAGCAAATTCAGGGAACAAGGTTCGATGAAAAAATCCAGCCGAACCTTTTCATCCAGTATGTCAACAGCGTCATCAAGAAACCCGATTCGAACTATGAACGAGTACAGTTCGGTATCTATCAGAAAAAATCTCCGCAAAAACAGTTGGAGATCAAAGCGGATAACGAATTGGATCGGCTCTACTCCATGCTGGACTGTAGCTGTGCCTTAAAGGAGCAGATGGAAAAAGCATATACCGATTGCTGTGTTGTATACCCCGAAAACCGTGAGGAACTTGCCGGGGCATTCAAGCACACCTTTGAAAGCCTCGATGAGTCCATAAACGGGCTGAGTGCATGGGTTGCCTATGTGGAGGATCTCTCCGATATGATTTATGAGGAAACCGATGACGAAACCGAGGCTCCGGCGATGCAGATGTGACCGCCCTGTGCGCCCCTGTTTCGCCCCGTGTGGCGAGATGCAGCTCCGAATCGGGTAAACACAAGCCCTGTAAAGACAAAGAGCCGTTTGGGACGGTTTTCGCACCCTTTTGCGGAAATCGGCAGACGGTACGAAAATAAGCAGGAGAAAGCCGAGGGGTTGCACAGCTTCCCCTCGGCGGCTCACAGCGGACGGCAACGCCGACCGCACAAGGCTTTGCGGGGCTTTTTGGAGCAAAACCGAAAATCGCCTTTTAGGGGTTGCTGCCTTAAAAGTCTCGCTGATTTAGGGGTTGCGGATTTCAAGCAAAAAATACAGCAAAAAGGAGGAATCTTAAATGCCCATACCGAAGGATAAACGCAAATTTGCGCTGTGGCTCTATCCCGAAACGCTCGATAAAATCGGGCAGCTCTACACCACAGATGATTGCCGCAGTAAATCCGAATTCATAGAAAAGGCGGTGCAGTTCTATATCGACCACCTCACTGCCGAGGATCAACGCTCCATGCTGCCGAACGCAATGCTGTCCTCCATGAAAAGTATTGTTGCCGAGAGCGACAACCGCATCTGCCGATTGCTTTTCAAAATGGCTGTGGAACTCGCCGTCACAATGAATGTGGTGGCGGCGAACAGCGACATCGATGATGTGTCGCTCGAACGGCTCAAGGGCGAATGCGTAAAGGAAGTGAAACGGCTGAACGGCAATTTCACTTTCCGTGACGCAAACGATTGGCAGAAAGGCTGATAAATGGCGCGTTTAATTACGAAGTTCAAATATCTGAAGCCGGAGGACAGAAAAAATATCGGCGGCTATGCGGAATATATTGCTACCCGTGAGGGCGTGGAAAAGATAGACGAGTCGAAAAGAAATGCCCCGGCAACGAACAAGCAAAAACAACTGATAAAGAAAATCCTCTCGGACTTTCCCGACAGCAAATCATCGTTGGAGTATGAGGACTACCTCAAGGAGAAAACGGTCGGTGCAGCTTCGGAATTTATAACCCGAATGCTTGAAGAAAACGCCGATGAGATGATGCACACCAATACCTATGCCGACTACATCGCCACTCGACCTCGTGCGGAACGCTTCGGCTCTCACGGACTCTTTACCGATGACGGCGTGGCGGTGGATCTGCAAAAGGTATCCGATGACCTCAACGCGCACACGGGAAATGTGTGGACGGCAATTGTCTCCCTGCGCCGTGAGGACGCCGAACGCCTCGGCTATGATAACGGCAGCCGATGGAGAGATATGCTCCGGTCGCAAACGCAGGCGCTTTCGGAGAATCTGCGGATACCGATGAGCAACCTCCGTTGGTTTGCCGCATTTCACAATGAAAGCCACCATCCCCATATTCACTTGATAGCCTACTCGACAAATCCAAACGAAGGTTACCTCTCGGAAAAAGGGGTGATGGCTTTGCGTTCGGCCTTCGCAAAGGATATATTCGCACAGGACCTGCTCTGCGAATACAAAAAGCAAACCGAACACCGTGACGCACTGAAGGTGCAGAGTCGTGAGGTACTCGCCGAGCTCATCGCCAAAATTAACGGCGGCACCTATGACAATCCACAGGTGGAGGAACTGTTGCAGACCCTTGCCAAACGGTTGGCTGTGACCAACGGCAAAAAGCAGTACGGCTATCTGCGCAAGGACATCAAGGAAATTATAAACAATATTGTTGACGAACTCAGCAAGGATGAACGCATCGCAGCTCTCTATGACTTATGGTACGAGTCAAAGGAAACGGCGCTGAAGGTCTACACCGAGAGCCGACCAGAACGGCTGCCGCTGTCGCAAAACAAGGAATTCAAATCTGTGAAAAATATGGTGATAGCCGAGGCGATGAAACTGAATCTTCCGACAGATGAGGTTGAGGAAACGGACGAGCCGACAGAGCCGGACTGTGAGCCGACCACAGAGGAAACCGAAAGCCCCGACCCGCCGCCTCCGACTATGGACGAATATGAAAAAACGGTTGCAGACGCTGACAAGGGCAACAAGTGGTCGCAGTACCGTGCGGCAAAATTTATGCTCGACCGTGACGGCGAACACTACGATCCGAAAAAGGCTGTCGAGTATCTCTCCAAATCCGCTAAGCAGGGCTACACCGTAGCGAAATATATGCTCGGAAAATTGTATTTGCGTGGCGAGGATGTGCCGAAACAAATGCTCCACGCTCTGCATTGGTTGGAAAGCGCTGTCAAAGACGATAACCAATACGCCGAATACCTGCTCGGTAAGACCTTCCTCAAGGGCGAGGATATAGAAAGAGATACCGAACGAGCAGAGAGTCTGCTCCGCCGCTCCACAGAGCAAGGTAACAAACATGCAGCGTACACCCTCGGCAAGGCGTATCTTGACGGAGATATTCTCGCCCAAAGCATTGACGAAGCCGTGCGCCTGCTGAATCTGTCGGCATCAAAGAACTTTGCTCCGGCACAGTTTATCCTCGGCAGGCTGTTATACAAGGGCGAGGTTATACCGAAAGATATAAAGAAAGCCGCAGAATGGCTTGACCGTGCCACCGCACAGAAAAATCCCTATGCGGCGTACCTTGCAGGCAAAATATATCTGACCGAGAATGAAGTCAAAAATGTTCAAAAAGCCATCCACAGCTTTAAGATAGCCGCCGAAAACGGAAATAACTATGCCGAATACCAACTCGGCAAAATCTATCTCTACGGAAAAGACACACCGAGAGACACCGATAAGGCGATGTATTATCTTCATCTTGCCGCCGAGCATGGCAATCAATATGCCGCACAGCTTATCCACAGCATCCGTGCCAACGGAAACTGGACGGCGGCGCTTGCCTCTCTCCGCCTACTCGGACACATGGCTCGTGTCATCCAAAACCGCTTGGAGGATGAGCGTAGAGGCAGAGAAAACAGCATCGACCGCAAGCTGCGACGGAAAATTGAGGAGAAAAAACAGGCTCATGGACTCAAACAATAGTGGTATGCGATACAGAAAAGCAGCCTGCGAATTGTTCCGCAGGCCGCTCCGTATTTGCTTATTTTCTGTATGCGCTGATCCTCTTCCAGTTTGCGGGGAATCCCATCATACCGTAAACCGTGGTTTCCGACAGCGAAGCCGTACTCGCAAAGTAATGTGTGAAAATTCTTGAAAGGCTGTGCTTGAATTTCTTGAAATCACTCTCCGGCAACAGATATCGAAATGCAATGACCAACGAGAACAGATCACGCTTTCCGTAAAGGTATTGCGTTCCCTTTTGCGGGATGGAGAGCTTTTGGTGCAGTACCGTATCGGGGATATCGTTCTTCGTCTGATAAGAAAACAGGCGTTCATTATGCGCACACACATTGCGGAACTTTGTAATGACCTTCAGATACTGTCCGAGTTGCTTTTCGTTAACGCCGTCAAAATTCTTTGAGATCTTCACTCTGATATCCGGCGTGACAAGAGCATAAAACTTGGACAGCGTTCCGAAGGTAAGCCCGTTCACAAGCACCCACAACGGAACATTGCCGTATGCGGTGCGCTGGTGATTGATATACGGATAATCGCTGTTGTGATTTGCGAGTTTGTCCAATGTCCCGATCAGCTTGCCAACATCATTACGCCGTTTTGGATTGGAATCATAATTCGAAGCAGTAAGATAACAGGACTGCTGTTCGCCGTGCTTTTCCGTGAAGTAGTAGGATAACAGTGAACGGATATGGCGTTCAAACTGCAATATGTATTTCAGAAAAAGCTCCCGAAGGTTTTCATCAAACTTATACAGCGCAACGATATCCTCAAAGGCAACTCCGTCGTTATACTTTTTTGTGGTCGGGTTCTTAAAAGGGCTTTTGTATCCGCCGATCAACCCAAAATAGCCGATCTCACGCAGCATTCGTTCGGCATACGCACGGTCGGCAATAACAAGCCCTTTTTCATTCTCTAAATTATTGATCTGCTCCTCAAAAGATAAAAACGGTTTTGCCATAACATCCTCCAATAAAAAAGGGAGCTCCCGCAGGAACTCCCCCGGTCGCAGGCCTCGCGGGTTTCTGCAACTCGATCACTAAACATATTATACACGGGAATCGGACTTTTGTCAAGCCCTTTTGCCCCGAAATATGTTCATAAGCAGTATATGCAGAATTTCTCGCCAATATTCAGAATATGAACCCGAAACTATTATATCAGAAAGGATCAAAAAATGCCAACCGAATACATTCATTTTACAGAAGAACAAAAGCAGCAGGCGCGGCAGACAGACTTGGTCGCACTTCTGCAAAGTCAGGGCGAACACTTAAAACGCTCCGGCAAGGAATATGTCTGGCGGGACGGCTCGGACAAGGTGACGGTACGGGGCAACCTGTGGTTTCACCAGTACGAGCGCATCGGCGGCGACGCGGTTGATTTCGTCCGCCGGTTTTATCATATGGATTTCCCGCAGGCGGTAGGTTTCCTGCTCGGCAATAACGGCGGCACGCTCCAAAGAGCCGAACCGATCCGGCGAGAACCTCCCAAGCCCTTTGCCTTGCCGCCTAAGAATGAGAATATGCGGCGTGTTTTTGCTTATCTCCTAAACCGTCGTGGGATCGATCGGGATGTGCTGTACGGCTTTGTGCATAAGGGTATGATCTATGAATCCGCCGACTACCACAACGCCGTGTTCGTGGGCTGCGACGAAAGCGGCACTCCTCGCCATGCACACAAGCGCGGCACAGGTAGTGAGAGCAGCTACAAGGGCAATACAGAGAGCAGCGATCCCCGCTACAGCTTTCATTGGACAGGTCGGGACAACACGCTCTATCTCTTTGAGGCTCCCATAGATATGCTGTCCTTTATTTCTCTGCACAAGGAGAATTGGCGAAGCCACAGCTACGCTGCTGCCTGCTGTGTCGGAGATCAGGTGCTGTTCCAAACGCTGAAACTAAATCCCACTATCGACACCGTTTATCTCTGCATGGACAACGATGCCGCAGGTCAGGCGGCGAACAAGAGAATATCCGACAAGCTCTTTATACAGGGCATCAAACACGAAATCCTCGTTCCGTCATTGAAAGATTGGAACGAGGACCGGCTGGCAGCCGGAGGCAATGCTCCGCACATCCGTGCGGAGTTTTCTTTACCCCAAGAAGAAAGCGAGGAGGAAGAAGTATGCCAAACATTGCAGCTTTAGTCACCGTTGCCGCAGTCATGTTTGCCGTCCTCGGTGCGATCACGCTGATCGCTCATATCTACAACCTCAATAACATTAAGAGCAAAACTGTCGGCGACGGTCAGCACGGAACGGCTCGATGGGCAAACAAAGCAGAGATACGAAAGACCTACCGCCATATCCCGTTCACGCCAAAGAAATGGCGTAAGCAGGCAAAGCAAAATCAAACGCCCACCATGACGGCGACAGCACCGAGAAAACTGCTCCGAAAAAAGACCGAGCCGACCGAGGAAGCTCTGCCGCAGGGCATTGTAGTCGGGTGCAAGGGCGGCAAGCACAGCACCACCGCCATGATAGATACGGGAGATGTTCATGTGCTGATGATTGGCGCGGCGGGTGTCGGCAAGACCGCCTTTTGGCTGTACCCGTGCATCGAGTATGCCTGTGCTTCGGGGATGTCCTTTCTCTCCACCGATACCAAGGGTGATGTTATGAGAAACTACGGCAACATTGCAAAAGAATACGGCTACAGGGTTTCGGTCATTGACTTACGCAATCCTACTCGCAGTAACGGCAACAATATCCTTTACCTTGTCAATAAGTACACCGACCTATACGCCGCCAATCTCGACCAAATCGTCTATAAAGCGAAAGCGGAAAAATATGCGAAAATCATATCCAAGACCATTATCCTTTCCGGCATGGACGCCGCCTCCTTCGGGCAGAACGCCTATTTCTACGACGCTGCCGAGGGCTTGCTGACTGCAACCATTCTGTTGGTAGCGGAATTCTGTGCGCCGGAAAAGCGGCATATCGTGTCGGTGTTCAAGGTTATTCAGGAACTACTCGCCCCGTCCAAAAAGAAAGGTAAGAATCAGTTTCAGCAGCTTATGGAACTGCTCCCGAACGAGCATAAGGCAAAATGGTTTGCGGGTGCGGCTCTGAACACCGCCGAGCAGAGTATGGCAAGCGTTATGAGTACGGCACTGTCAAGGCTCAACGCTTTCCTCGACACCGAGCTGGAACAGCTCCTGTGCTTTGATACCGAGATAGACGCCGAAACCTTCTGCAATGAGAAATCGGCCATCTTTGTCATTATGCCGGAGGAAAACCCCAACACTTTCTTTATGATCTCACTGATTATCCAACAGCTCTACCGTGAGATACTCGCCGTTGCCGATGAAAACGGCGGTAAGCTCAAGAACCGCTGTGTATTCTTCTGCGATGAGTTCGGCACGCTGCCCAAAATCGAAAGTGCGGAAATGATGTTCTCCGCCTCCCGTTCAAGGCGCTTGCAGATCGTTCCCATCATCCAATCCTTTGCGCAGCTCGAAAAGAACTACGGCAAGGAAGGCGCTGAAATTATCGTGGACAATACGCAGGATACCATCTTCGGCGGCTTTGCTCCCAACAGCAGTTCTGCCGAAACATTATCCAAGGCTCTCGGCAGCCGCACAGTTATGTCGGGTTCGGTCAGCCGCAGTAAAAACGACCCGTCGCAGTCACTACAGATGATCGAGCGGCCGCTGCTGACACCGGACGAACTCAAGTCCTTGCCCAAGGGCGACTTTATCGTGATGAAAACGGGTGTGCATCCAATGCGGGTACACCTCAAGCTGTTCTTCAAATGGGGAATTGAATTCGACGATGAACACCCATACGCCGTACCCGACCAGGGCAACCGTGAGGTTAAATACGCCGACAAAAAGGAAATACAGGACGGCATCCTCGAAAAATATCCGCCGGAGTGGAAAGAGGAAACGCCTGCACCGAACAGTTCGGACGGCGGCGGTCAGGCTCAGCAGGACAGCCAAAAGAACGAGCCGCAGAGGACTACGCCGAAAGATAAAAACAACGGCGGCAATCCCATCCGTACCTCGCCGCCGAAAAAAGAAACTGCTCCCGATGAAACGGAAGCAGAGATCATAAAAGATTTAACCGAAACGGAGGTGCAAAGCAATGAGCCGTCTTGATTTTCTATACCGCACCGAGCTGCCGCACAGAGCCGTTGCGGTATATATCTACCTTGCCGACCGAGTGAATGAAAACGGAGAATGTTGGCCTGCCATCCCGACCATAGCGGCAGACCTAAAGTATTCACAGTCCACCGTCAGGAGAGGTATCCGTGATCTTAAAAAAGCAGGCTTTCTGACAACCGAGCAGCGCTACCGCAAAAAAGGCGGCAAAAGCAGTTTGCTGTTCAAAATACGCAGCGGATAAATGAAAAAATGTATTCTTTCCGCCAAGGGGCAACTGCGCCTAATTGGTGACAGGTGCCACCTGTCATGGTGGAAGGAGAAAGTGAACTACCCAACTGAAGATAGATTACAGCAGAAAGAAAAAGACACAGAGGCTTCAGGTTGAAAAAGCCAGAGATAACAAAGACATTTTTATCAGTACGATTTTGATCGTTGAGGCCATCCGCTATTTTCTTTCTGCTGTAAGGACTTTTTTATGAGATCATATTGCAATTTGATTTTCCTCGATTTTTCTCGAATAGTTCTTGAATTCGACACAATTCTATGTTATACTAATCATAACCGAACGGCCGGTTCTTATAAAGGAGCGAAGCAACATGAAAACAACAGAGCAACAGCACAATGCGCGCAAGCGCGAAATGATGGAAAAATGCTTTGATTGCTATGCCGAAAACGGGCTCACGGGTACGGGGATCAAAGCCCTGGCCGATGCCTGCGGCTGCACGAAAGCAAATCTGTATTCGTATTTCAAAAATCTTGACGAGCTGATTATTGAGTCAACGGCATACTGCATGGAAAAGGTTGAGGACGACTTTATGGAGATGGCCCCCACCGACCCCAAGGATGTTGCCCGATTTGTGAAGGAGGTGCCTTACTGGACGGCCAAAAAGCACGGCAAAAAATATCGCCTGATGTATCAGATCTATACGCACCCGAAATACATCGAGCACGGCAAGAAGTTTTTTGAGGGCGTGAACGAGCGCTACACCGAGTATGCCAAGCGGCTGGAGCCGAAAATCGGCATTCCCTATACGATTATCACGCCGCTGATTTTCATATTCGTCCGGGCCAGCGTTCACTATGCCATGTTCGAGGACGAATATTATCTTCAAACCCAGATGGAGGTCTTAAAGCAGGGCGTCGCTCTGTTTGCAGATAAATACCGCTCGCAATACTTGAACGGAGGTAACGAGAAATGAAGAAACGAATACTCAGCATCCTGCTCACCCTTTGTATGGTGATGTGTGCCATTTCACCTGTGATGAGCTACGCCGACCCGGGAGTATCGGCATCCGGCTCAAGTGCATACGGCGCACTGCTCACACCCGACACAACCCCGCCGGCCGGATGGGCAGAGGACGAAAGCAACCCGTACGGCACCAAGAAAGGTCAGCCCTTTGCCATCACTCCGTGGTATGAGCCGATTCTTTACAGCTATCGCAATGCAGAAAACGAAGCTGCAAAAGATCACACCAATGTGTATGACAAGCTGACACTCGGAAAGAATATTATCGAGTCACCGAGCGGTACATACAGCATTTCCTCGGTCGATAATGTCGCTTTTGCTGTCGGAACAGCTTACGATCCGCTCGGCACGGGCAGAAACGATCACGCTATCTTTGTCGGGCTTTGCAACATGGATAACAACAAGAACACGGCAAGGGTCTGCTATTGGGTGCAAAATCTTGTAAACAACAAGCGCTCCGAGCTTCAGGAAATTGCCGACGCGCCGAAGTAGGCGTGCAAGACCGATTACGGCGAGCTGGAATATCAAGAATTCCGCCACTATTTCAATGTCACGGCGGGCGACTATGACGGCGACGGCAAAATGACCGCCGTTATCACCTATGCCGGCAGTGACGATCTGTGGGGCATTGCCGGAACGGGCATTGCCGGTGAACAGGCGTTTTACAGAAGATCCTTCGCGGGAGCGGATACCTATTTCGGCGGTTGGGAAACGACCGAATACGAAAAAGATCAGATCACAAAGTCACTCGTTTCGGTAGACATCGACCGTGACGGCTGTGATGAACTTGCGGTTGTCGCCGGCGCCGCCGAGCCGTTCCCTTACAGCAGCGGTATGCTGCCCGGGATCCTCGGCGTTTCGGCGGATACGTATGCCCTTTTTGTCTCAAAGCTGACGGTATATAAAAACAGCGGCGGGACCTTTAAGAAAATATCGCAGAAAAAACTGATGACCCTCAATCGTGAGGATGAGAAAGAGGACGGCAACAGGTACTATGACCATATTCGCTTCCCGAACATCACGACAGCCGACGTCAACTGTGACGGATATGAAGAGATCGTCGTTGCGGGATATTACAACGAAGTAAAGGAAGAAAAGACTTACGGTTTTCTTGCCAATTCGGATACCGATGCTTCGAATATGGGATATGCCGTGTATTACAGCGAAAACGATGCGATCACAAATGTTCAGAGGATCGCGATGAGCAGCTACACGGCAGGCGGAACGAACAATAACGGCGTGAAGCCGAAGCCCGCCATGACTGGCGTTGCCATCAACGGAAGAGGCACGCCCGAGCAGGTCTTCATCGCGGGTGCTCTCTATGAGGTGCAGGAAAACGGCGGTCTCAATCTTCTGTGCGATACCACGCGCGAGAAGAACTCGAGTGCGAAATGGTGGTGGTATTATCAGGATGCCATCGCGGGCAACTTTGACCACAACACCGAAGGCCGCGAGCAGGTGATCGCACTTGCCGCCGAAAGACAGAACGGCACCAAAAATGCGCGCAAATTCGATCTGTTCACCGATGTGTTCTATGGTGAGGACTTCGGCAGCGGCACACTGTCAGTTGCCGGCAAATATACGGCGACAGCCGAAAAAGACGAATACTCAAAGCTGTGTCACGCCGTCGACCTCGCATGGGATATGCCGTATAACTGCATTCTGCTTGCGGGAGATGTGAACAAGGACGGCCTGTTTGCCCGCTATGAGGGCAAGGGCTACGGATACTCCGACGCACAGGTGCAGGCGGTGCTTCAGGCGGCTCCGTATTTTGCGGAGCTCGGCGACTACGACCTCGATTTTTCCGACGGTTCCACCACCTATACCTTCTCCTCCGGCTATTCGGACACGAAATCCTCATCGCACAACACCTCCTTCGGCGCGTCCATCGTCGCGCAGGGCGACCTGAAGGTGTGGAGATACGAGGCGACGCTCGGATATACCATGGACTTTACCAAGAGTACGGAGGACACTCTTTCAAAGGAATACAGCGCCTCCTTTAATGCCGGCGGCAATGATTCCGTGGTGCTGTACCGCGTGCCGGCAACAACATATTATTACTCGCTTTATGACCCGCAAAAGGGCGATTTTGACCTCAGCGAGCGAAATACCATTGCCCTGATGATCCCCGGGCAACCGGTTTACACCATGCTCGACCGGGAGTATTACGATGAGTTTGCCGCGCTGTATAACGAAACCTACAAGGCGGATATTGCGGCGGGAAAGGCAAAGGCTCTGCCGATACTGAGCAGCCATGTCCTGCCGGAAAATGCCGAGGGCGACCCGTTCGCCTATTGGTCGAATACCGCTACTACCGCCGACTATGTTTCGAAATTTGAGTCGCTCAGTAAGCAAAAATATGAACTCGGCTTCGGTGCAAGCAGTATCACAAACGACTGGACGACCACGTCCGAACATGCCGAAGGAGTTGAGATGGCTCACGGCTTCTCAGCTTCGATGAAAAACACGTGGGGCGTAGACGCATTCAATATGGGCTTTGTGATTGATCTGAGCTACAGCAAAGCAACGGGAACGGTCTACACCACGACCGAAAGCAGCGGCGCCAGCGGCACTGTCAACAACATCGACCGCCGTTCGCTCCTTGCCTCCTACGGAATCGGCTACGATGTCTCCGGCCAGTACGGCTTTACCTGGGATTTCGGTATGCGCACATGGACGGCAGGAGATCAGAAGATTCCCGTGTTCGGTTATGTGTTGACCAATCTTCGTGCCGCGCCGCCCATACCGACACTTACGGGCGTATCCGTAACGGACAATCAAAGCGCAAAAATCACCTGGAAGGCGCCGACGGCAGATCTCAGACGCCCCTATGCCGGGTATCATATCTGGATGCGTATGGATGACGGAGAGTTTGAGCGCGTAACCGAAGCTCCGCTTTCTGCGGAAGAGCTTTCTTATACATACACCTCACTGCAGGCGGATACCACCTATACATTTGCAGTCTCCTCCGTGACAGACAAAGGAATGGTATCGGCACTGTCCAACACCAAAACCTTCTCAACCTTTGCGGGAGCGGACGGCAGAGAAATCGAATTCCGCAGTAACGGCAGCAGTATCCAGTGGCGATATGCGGGTGAAAGTGACGACGCTTACCGCGATCTTGTCTCACTTGCCGAGCTGACGGGAAATGACGGCGCAGACGGAAAACAAATTGAACTGCGGGTATATAACGGATTCGTACAGTGGAAGTACATCGATGATTCCGTCTGGAATAATTTGATTGCCTTGTCGGAGCTGAAGGGCGAAAAAGGCGACAAGGGCGACACGGGAGATAAGGGAGATAAAGGCGACCCCGGACAGGACGGAAAAGACGGCATAACACCTCGGCTTAAAATCGGGGAAGATAACCTCTGGTATGTCTCCTATGACGGCGGACAGACATGGGTATCCCTCGGTGTGAAAGCCACCGGAGAGAAGGGCGATACCGGTAAAGACGGACAACAAGGTGAAAAGGGCGATAAAGGCGATAAGGGTGACCCCGGAGATGCCGGCACACCGGGACAGAACGGCAAGAACGGAACAAGCGGCGCTGACGGTAAAAACGGGAAAGACGGTAAGGACGGAATCGGAATCGCCAAGGCGGAGATCAATGCGGACGGCGAGCTTGTTATCACCTATACCGACGGAAAGACGGTCAATCTCGGCAAGGTCGTCGGCGCGGACGGTAAGGACGGTCTGACCCCCTTTATCGGCGAAAACGGCAACTGGTGGATCGGCGAGAAGGACACCGGTGTGAAAGCGGCGGCGGATGCAGCAGTCCCCGCAGGCTCCGGAAACATATCCGCATCCTCTCCTGCTTTGATTGTTATCGGTTCTGTTGCGGGGCTTGCGCTGCTTGGTAACCTCGGCTTGATTTTGTACATTGTACTGAAAAAGAAAAAGAGTCTTGTTTGAGGCTGCAAAACGGAGGTAATGCAAAATGAAGAAACGAATACTCAGCATCCTGCTCGTCTTTTGTATGATGATGAGCTTTGTGCCGATAACGGTTTTTGCCGCAGGCGGTGCAAAAGCCATTCTGCCCGGTACGAGCGCCCAAAGCATATTAAAGATCGACAAAAGCAGGCTGTCCTTTGCGGGGCATGAATGGTGGGTGATCGGCCAAAAGACCGACAAAAGCAATAATGCGCCCATCATTACCCTGCTTGCGGTAAACAATGATTTCGGAGATGTCCCGTTCCGCACGGGGAGCGACGGGCCGTTTGAAAATGCAAGACGCTACAGCGAGGACAACGGTTATTATGCCAACAACCCGTCCGATATGTCGCAATGGAGAAAGCCCAATGAGTATGCGGGAAGCACCTTGCAGCAGAAAATGGTTTCCCTGGCCGAGGCGATCCCCGAAAAGGAGCAGGCGGTCATCCGCCCCAAGGACATCACTGAGGGAATCACCGGGCAGGAGGTCAAAGCGCAGAAGCTCTGGGCCTTCTCGCAAGAGGATAGTATTTATTTGTACAGAAATTCGTGCAAGTACGCTGCACAGTGGTGGACGCGTTCTTCCAATGAGGTTTACGGCTACGGATCGTGGACGATTCATCCCGATGGCAGAAGCGGCAGCGCCCTCAACGTGGACTACGATGCTGCCGTGCGGCCTGCCATGGAGATGGATCTGTCCTCCGTTCTCTTTATATCTGCTGCCGAGCACGGAAAAGTTGCAGATTTAACGACCCCGATCGCCGAATACGCCGGAGATGAATGGAAGCTGACCTTGCATGACAGCGACCGCGACGATTTTACGGCAAAGACGGTGCTGGTCAACGGTAGTGTGCTGGAGGTCGAATACAAGAACGCAAAAGTGGGCGATAATGAATATATATCTGCCGTTATTAAGGATGCGGACGGGAGCATTTCCCGCTATACACGCGTTGTGCAGCTGGACGGCACGACAAACGGTACACGCGGCAGGGCAGCGATTGACCTGACCGGCATAGACATGACCGGCAAGACGCTCTGCGTGTTCAACGAGCAGTTTAACGGCGATCATAAGACCGACTATGCCGGCGCACTTCGGGAAGTGAAGCTGACGGACGAGATCGACGAGCAGTTCACCCTTACCCCCGGCGGCACCTATTACTTTGACCTCTCCGGCGCAAACATCCCCGGAACGGCAAACGGCAGTCTGCCGGACAGCACCCTGCACTATGTGCCGTTTACCTACACCGGCACAGTGTATGCCTATTCGCTGAGCAGCAATTCCAGCGGTGTGGCAAGCTCTTCTCAAGCCGCGTCGACCGCAGCGACCAGCAGCGCACAGTATGGCTATGCCCGCGACCACAGCCTGTTCATTGCGGATTACGCCGTGGCCCATACCGTGAGTTGGCTTGATTTGAATGCGGCAGACCTTATTTTCGGAAAAGACTATGCCAGCGGAAAGATAAGCTATGCGCTTCGCGCACCGTCCGTAGGAAGCAATCACAAGCTGGGCAGTGACGCCGATGAACACGGCGATCCGGAGAATAACGAATGGGACGCGATCCTGAACAAAGCGCGTCAAGATTGGCAGGATAATACAACAGGCTATATCAAAAACTGGAAAGATATGTACTCCACGGGACAGGATACAGCCGAGGCTCCATCTACCGGTACCGCGCAGCGTATGAAGCGTGGGTACCCTTCGGTTCGCCGTCTGTCCCACAGCAATGCAGGAACCCCGCTTCCATACGACGGCTTCCGCCCCGTCCTTGAAGTCCTGAACCCCGGCACGCTGGGCCCTGACGGACTGAAGGTCGTTACCCTTGACCTTGGCGGCGGCAAGCTGGGCGGCAGCTCCGAGGATATTCAAATCATTGTGAAAAACGGCAGTGCATTTACCGCTCCCGCGTCTGGCGGGCTGACCCGCCCGGACGGAAATACAGGCAGCTACTTCATGTGGCTTGACGGCAATGGCAATTCCTACGAACCCGGCAGCAGTGTTCCTGCTGATGTGACGGAACTGACGGTGCAGTGGACAGCCCCGACCTATACCGTAACCCTGCACGCGAACGGCGGTACGATCGCAGACGGGAAGGATGTCACAGGCTATACCTACGGCGTGGGCGCAACACTCCCGACAGATGTGACGCGCACCGGGTACACCTTCAAGGGCTGGTATGACAACGAAAATCTGACCGGCTCTCCTGTTACGGCGATCAGCAACACCGAAACGGGCAATAAGGAATACTGGGCGAAGTGGGAGATCAATCAATATACCATCACCTTCGACACCGCAGGTGGTAGTACCGTCGCATCCATTACACAGGACTACGGCACAGCGATCACCGCCCCTGCCGACCCGACAAAAGAGGGTTACACCTTTATCGGCTGGGATAAAGCGATTCCCGCGACCATGCCTGCGGAAAACATGACTGTCACCGCACAGTGGGAAATCAATCAATACACAATAACCTTTGATACCAACAGCGGCAGCGAAATCGCACCCATTACACAAGACTACGGTACGGCAATTACCGCACCTGCCGACCCGACAAGAGAGGGCTACACCTTTATCGGCTGGGATAAGGAAATTCCCACGACCATGCCTGCCGAGAATATGACTGTCACCGCACAGTGGAAAGACAGCGAAAAGCCCACGGGCGAAATGAAAATCAGCGAGAACAGTTGGAAAGCGTTCCTCAATAATATCACCTTCGGGCTGTTCTTTAAGGACACGCAAACGGTGACGATCACCGCCGCCGACAACAGCGGCGAAACGGTAACGGTTGAATATCTGCTGACAGATAAGGAATTGACAAAAGCGGAGCTTGACGGCATGACCTTCACAGCGTACACCGCACCGTTCGGCATTGACCCCGATAACGAATACATTATCTATGTCAGACTGACCGATAATGCAGGCAATACGGACTACATCTGCTCGGACGGCATTGTGCTTGACGGCACAAGCCCGGTTATCACCGGCATTGAGGACGGCAAAATCTATTGCGAGGCACAGACCGTAACGATTGACGAGAAATATGTAGATACCGTCACCGTAAACGGCACAGAGGTCACGCTTGACGAAAACAACAGCTTTACCCTCGCTCCCGCAGACGGCGAGCAGAGAATCATCGTCACCGACAAAGCGGGCAACACCGCCGAGATGACCGTAACGGTCAACGACGGGCATACCTATGGTGAATGGGTATCGAACGGCGACGGCACGCACACCCGTCGGTGCATGGTGGACGGCTGCAACGGGCTTGAAACAAAGGATTGCTCCGGCGGCAAGGCAACCTGCGCCGAAAAAGCGGTATGCGAGGTTTGCGGCAAAGCCTACGGTGAGCTTGACCCGAAGAATCACACCAACCTCCAGCATATCTCCGCCAAGGCGGCGACCGAGGATGCCGAGGGCAATATCGAGCATTGGTACTGCAGCGGCTGCGGAAAGTATTACAGTGACAAAGACGGCACCAAGGAAATCAAAAAAGCCGACACCGTAACGGATAAGCTGCCGAAGTCTCCCCAAACCGGCGACACAAGCAACCTCATGCTGTGGATCGCACTGCTGTTTATCAGCGGCGGCGTTCTGACAGGTGTAACGGTATTTGATAAGAGGAAAAGACATTCCGTCAAATAATCAAAGATAAGTAATAATTAACGATCCATCACGGAAACATCGCAAATACGGCACAGAGGGCATAAAAACCGCTGTGCCGTATTTCTTTCCTTGGCGACTGTTTTTGAGAAGTAAGCAATTTCTCGGTCATAACCCAACAATTTTTTGCCGGATTCCATGTATACTGTGTATATCACACTTATGCACTCTTCACTTTTGCCCCGGCAGCGGATACACTGATATCAACAGATACCAAATACAGCGAGGTAATTATGAAAACAAGGAGAAGCCCCTAACAATCATGTACATAAGCGAAACGCAACACTCAAGACCGTCTTAACAAAACGGTTTTTATATGCACGCCCTCATGCGGCTGTACTATGCCTTAAAGCATAGCGCAGTCGCTTTTTTGTTTCCCCGAATACCGTAACAGGAGGTGACCACGATGTTTAGCCTTGCAGAATCAATCGACGAAGCTCAACACAACGCAGTGCCATAAAAAGCGGCGCCCTGCCGTTTTCAAGCGACAAGGTGAAAGAATGAAAAAGAATACAGGAAAGAAACAGGTGTTGAAATAGCAAAGGCTGTCTTTGCGCAAACACACAGACACCTATATTTTTTTGACCTCTGCGGTCAACAGAATTCCATACAATATCTGCAAAAGACCAACGATAAATCTGTTATTTCGGAATTTCAAAGTGGCTTGGCTTTCTGCGTTTGTATAAACGGCGGCGTACTGTCGAAGTTTGCGGTAGGCTGTCGAAGCCCTCCGTATCAATCGTTTTTGACCTAACAAAAAAACGATTGAACGGAGGTACATAACAGTGAAAAAAGAACCCAAAGCGGTTTATATCATAGAAAACGGCGAATACACGGAACTGACCTATGAGGAGTTCCGCCGCCGTGAGCAAATCTGCCCGTTATATGCGGACAAGCTGTTCCTGCCTCTCTACGGCAGGCTTATGGAGGTATCCAAAGAGGACTACACGGAATTCTACCGAGCAAAGCGCCGTCAGAAATATCTGGACGAACGCTCTGCGGACAACGGCGACTTCTCCTACGATATGCTGACCACCGATGAATTCAGCGGCGAGGACATCCTCATCGCCGAGCAGCCGGATGTATGCGACACCGTAGTGGAAAGCATTATGACGGACAAGCTCAGAAAAGCCATCCTCAAGCTGACTGATGAGGAACAGCTCCTCATTTACCGCCACTATTACGCTGGCATTTCAGGCACAGACCTTGCCGAAATTTACGGCGTATCACAACAGGCCATCAGCAAGCGGATCGCCAAAATCAGAGCAAAGCTCAAAAATCTTTTAGAAAATTAAAAAAACTCGGTTGTAGCCCCCTCAACTTTTCGGCATGGAAAGTGAGGGGGCTTTCTCTATAGCCTCCGCCCGTTCTTTGACAACCGAATAGTACAGCGCATTCTTTACCTTCCTTCTGCCGTCGGCGAGAGCCGATGAGCCACACGACCTATGAGTCGGACGGGGCGGCGCATCCGCACCGAAGGCCATGACAGGCAGAAGCAATAATGATACTTGCGTCCAGTCACAGGCCGAGCGTTGAAGCGGTACGAACAAAGAGCCGTGAGCCGTCGCAGCCAATGAGGGCGCCTCGCAGAGATCCTGGGAGTGGTGGAATTCCAATGAGGTCAAATGCATGACCGGAGGATGTGTTCCCTTGTTCGGGGCGTCGTGGACAAATACGAACAGAACCAAGAACGATTGATACAAATACCAAGGCGGTCGTTTGTCCAAAAGCACTCGGCCGCCTTTTACTTAAAAACGGAGGCTAATATGAAAGAGATCAAACGAGGTGAAATCTATGCCGTTGACTTCGGTACAGGCTTCGGCAGTGAGCAAGGCGGAACGCGCCCGTCCTTGATTTTACAGAATGATATCGGCAACAGGCACAGCCCCACCACCATCGTGGCGGCGATCACAGGCAGAAAAACAAAAGCAGCTCTGCCCACCCATGTGAAAATCATGGCGAAAGGGCTTAAAACCGAATCCACCGTCCTGCTCGAACAAATCAGGACGATAGACAAAGCGAGGCTCGGCGAATACATCGGCAGGCTCGACAGCAAGACCCTTGCCGCCGTTGACCGTGCCATTGTAGTGAGCCTCGGCATCAAATACCTGGAGGAACTGCTCAATGGATAAAAGAACCGACATCAACAATACATCATTTGCTTACAGTGTAAACCTATTAAAAATGCTCCTCGCCATGCAGCTCATCACCGAGGATGAATACGAAAGAATCACTCAGATCAGTGCCGAACATTACGGTGCTGATCTTATTTATGTCTGAAATCTTAATTCTCAAGTTTTTGCGAAAAACCGCTGGAAGTATTCGAACTATTGTGGTATGGTGTGTCGTGCCAAAAGGCGAATAACAGCAAGGTGACCCCTTGCGGAAAGGAGAAAGACATGAACATTACTGAAATCACAAGCACAAAGAAGCAGACAGCCGAACGGCTTCGGTTAGCTCCGTACTGCCGGGTGTCGAGTGACTCTACCGACCAGCTCCACTCCTTCGCCGCACAGATCCGCTACTACAGCGACTATGCCAAGAAGCATCCCGAATATCAGCTTGTCGACATTTATGCCGATGAGGGTATCACGGGAACCGAGATGAAAAAGCGGGACGAGCTGAATCGCCTGATAGCCGACTGCAGGAAAGGCAAGGTCGACCGCATCATCGTCAAGTCGGTTTCCCGATTGGCGCGGAACACCGAGGAACTGCTTGTACTGCTGCGGATGTGCAAAGAGATCGGCGTGAGCGTGTACTTCGAGGAACAAGGCATCGACACCGAAAAACTGAATATGGAAATGATCGTAACATTCCCCGGTATGGCCGCACAGCAAGAAAGTGTGAACATATCGGGGAATTTGCGTTGGAGCTATCAAAAACGTATGCAGTCCGGTGACTTCAATTGCACCTGTCCGGCTTACGGCTTCGACCTCAAGGACGGCGAGCTCGTAATCAACGAAACGGAGGCGGCGGTCATTCGGCGCATATTCGACCTATACCTCCAAGGATACGGAACGCTTGCCATTGCGAAAATGCTGAATGAGGACGGCATACCGCGGAAACACGGCTACGAAAAATGGCTGCCGAGTTCAATCAACTATGCGTTGAACAATGAACGCTATATGGGAGATGCGCTCCTGCAAAAGAGCTACACTACCGAAACCCTGCCGTTTCGGAAAATGAAAAATGACGGACGGCTGCCGCAATACTATGTGGAGAACAGCAACCCTGCCATCGTCAGCCGGGAAACCTTTCAGGCGGCGCAGAACCTGCTGCGCTCACGGAAAACGGAAAGATGCAAAAGAAAGTCCTATCCGCTGACCGGAAAGCTGCGCTGTCCCGAATGCGGCAGAGCCTTCCGACATCAGGTGGTAAACGGCAAGGCGCATTGGATAGGCTCCTGCCGCTCGTCCGGTGCAACCGACTGTCAACACCGCCATGTGCGTGAGGATATCGTATACGGGATATTCACCGATATGGTTATCAAGCTGAAAACCTACCGAACCGTACTGCTCGGTACGCTGATTCACCAAATGGAAACTATGCAGGACCGCACAAGCCGCAATCAGGAGCGTATACGGCAGATAGACAGAGAGATCGCCGACCTCGGTGCAAAGAATCATATCATTGCACGGCTGCACACAAACGGCGCTATGAACGCCGCCGATTACGCCATGCAGACTTCGGAGATCGGCAATCGTCTCACCGAGTTACGCATCGAACGGCGGCAAAAGCTCACCGAGGATGAGGACGACCAATTACTCGCCACTCTCAAAGACTTAAACGGCATCCTCGATGAATACGAGCCGACCATCGAGTTTGACAACGGGCTGTTTGACGAAATCGTCGAGAGCATCACGGTGGACAGCAGCGAACAACTTACCTTCAAGCTCATCGGCGGCATCACACTGACCGAGTAAATCCCCAAGAAAGGACGGTGAAACCCGAATGAAAAACAGAACCCTGCCTTACGGCTACTGCTGTAAAGACGGCGTTATCGTCACAGAACCGCAGGAAAGCAAGGTACTGAAACGAATCTTTGCTGCATACCTTGACGGCTCCTCTATGCTGACCATAGCCGAGCAGCTGAACAGAGAAAAAATCGAATACAGGGACGGCGTTACCGGTTGGAACAAGGGACGGCTCAAGCATCTCATTGACAACGCAAAATATCTCGGTACAGAGGTGTATCCGCCGATCATCGACCAAGCGACCTATGAGAAAATGCAGAAAACAAAGCATGGGCGCAACACACAAAAGAACACGGACAAAGCACAGGACAAATTCAAGCTGACCGTCCCCGTCCGATGCCCAGGCTGCGGTGACCGAATGCGCCGCCGACACGACAGCCGATGCAAATGCCAAGAGCGCTGGACTTGTGAGAACACGGCCTGCCGTCTGCGGATCGAGATATCCGATGCCGAACTGCTGACCGCACTCGCCGACCTTCTCGGCACGGTAACCGCCGACAGCATCACACTGCCCGCCGAAACACCCTACGAGCCGAGCACCGAGGTAATACGGCTGAATAACGAGATCAGCCGAATGCTTGACATGGCGGAAATAGACAAGGCTGTGTTGCGAAGCAAAATGACGGAGTGCCTCGCCCGGAAATATAAAGAACTCGGCAACGGGTGCTGCGCCGTACAAAGGCTGAAAACCGAACTTGGCAGTACGGCAGACATCGCCGAGCGGCTGAACCGCACGGTCAGCGAAATACGCCTGTACACCGACAAAACGGCAGACATCATACTGCTGAACGGACAGATCATACGAAAGGAGCAAGGTCATGCAACAAACAACGGTCGCCTCTCAGAGAGTGGTGCGGATAATCGAACCGACAATATCGGTCAGAGAGAGCGTGAAAACCCATTACCGAGTCCTGCGGGTGGCGGCATACTGCCGCGTTTCCACTAAGCAGGAGGAACAGCTTAACAGTTATGAAAATCAGGTGCAACACTACACCGAACGCATCAATTCCGAAAACGGATGGACGCTTGAAGGTATCTACGCCGACAAGGGCATCTCCGGCACAAGCGTGAAAAACCGAGATGAATTCAACCGTATGATCCGCCGCTGCAAGCAAGGGAAAATCGACATGATCATCACGAAATCCATTGCCCGGTTCGCGCGGAACACGGTGGACTGCCTGAAATATGTCCGGCTGCTCAATGACCTCGGTGTCGATGTGTACTTCGAGGAACAGGGCATCCACAGCAATCAGCCCGGCGCCGAGTTTTACATCACCATCTACGGCAGCATCGCCCAAAGCGAATCGGAAAACATCAGTGCCAATATCAAATGGGGCAAGGCTCAAAGTGCCAAGGAAGGTAAGGTTATATTCCAATATAAGAATTTCCTCGGCTACCGCAAGGGCGAGGACGGACAGCCCGAAATCGTACCCGAAGAAGCCGAAACGATCCGCTTCATATATGACCGCTTCCTTGCAGGCGACAGCTTAAAGGGAATTGCCGAACTACTTGAAGAAAAGGGCATCAAAAGCCCGACGGGAAAAGCAGAGTGGCAGTTTTCAACGATACAGTCCATTCTCTCCAATGAAAAGTATAAGGGCGATGCCATCATCAACAAAACCTATATTACCGACTGCATTAGCAAGAGGGTCAGAGTAAATAACGGTGAACGCCCGAAATACTATGTAGAGAATAGTCACCCTGCCATTATCGACTCGGCTACCTTCGGCAGAGTTCAGGAAGAACTCGCAAGGCGCTCCGGCAAACGCAAGATCAGCCGAAAAGCCAAGACCGAACAAGGCAAATACTCAAGCAAATACGCTCTGACAGAACTACTCGTCTGCGGTGAATGCAAGTCCGCCTACCGCCGATGCACATGGACGGCAAACGGTAAAAAGAAAATCGTGTGGCGATGCATCAACCGCATTGAATACGCCAAGAAATACTGTCATAACTCACCCTCCGTAGAGGAAAGCATACTGCAACGGGCTGTGATGGCGGCGATCATGGAAACCGCCAACCAAAATGCCGAGGTATTGCGAACACTGAAGCTGCATATCGGCATGGGATTGGAGGGAGAGAAAAGCGAGGATAACAGCATCGAACTACAGATACGGATCGCCGAAATCGACGCAGAATTCAAAAAGATGCTCGACCGAGTGTCCACCGACACCATCGAAGCCTTTGATGAGGAAACCGCAACTCGGCTTATGAATGAAAAAAGCCGTCTGCAACAGCAGCTCGACAGCATAGCCGACGCTGAGCAGCGGCGAGAAAACGCAAAATCCCGACTCGATGATATTTACACGATACTCGACGGCATAAAGAACCGCCCGATGGAATACGATGACCAGATCGTCCGCCAACTGCTTGAATGCATAGTGGTGGACTCCAAAGAACAGATTACCGTAATATTCAAAGGCGGTCTTAAATCGGTGCAGCCGCTGAACGAATGACAGCGGCTCACTGCTGCCCCTAACCTTGAAAGCTCAGAATTTTTCGTAAGGGAACAAATACTACCCCCAAAAAGGCGAAAAAATCTATTTTATAGTCCTACCACAAAAAACGGCAAGCATCGCCGGATGCCTGCCGTTTTTCCTTTTGCCCCGACGGGCGGACCTTATCCGCGTCTGCTCCATATCGGCTCTTTACAAGGGTGGGGGTCCCGTCAAGATTTATGCGCAAAATTGTTTGCAGGCTCCGGCTGAGTGAAGT